>MDTC01227197.1_pt1 | contig 19045 bp, 16 predicted proteins | sample 811181 | NCBI WGS metagenome assembly MDTC01 (sample SAMN05326644, study PRJNA326480) | marine metagenome | isolation source: seawater | place: Pacific Ocean: North | collected 2011
GTGATATCAAAAAATTTAATTTATCTTCCGGTGGATATGCGGTTGTTAAAATATCTAAAATTAGGGATACTAAAATTGCTGAATTTGACGAGATTAAAGAGGAGGTAAGAAATAAATTAATAATTCAAAAAAAGAGTGATTTGCTTTTTAAGAAATATAAAAGCAATAAATCAATTGACGAGCTGTCAAAAAAATCAAACCAAGGAATTCAAACTGCATCTGCTTTAAATCAAAAAAACTCTGTTCTTTCTGGATCAGGACAAGAGCCTTATATAATTGGAGCATCTTTTGCCCTTAAAGAAAATAAAGAATCTAAATTATTAGTTGGTAACAAAGGATTATACAAAATTAAAGTAATCAGTAAAGAAACTGCCCCAGATTTAGCATCTTATTTAGCATACAGAAACTCATTGAGAACAAATGAAAATGCGAGGATAAATTCAGAGATTTTTAATGCTTTAAAGATGTCATCTGAAATTGAAGATAACAGATTTTTATACTATTAGTATTACAAAATAAAATCAGCATACTTATATCCTATTTTGTAGTTTCTTTTTTTAAAATATTCTAAAGAATCTTCTGGGCCAACAGCAAAGAAAAAGTCACCTCCCCATGCGCCTAGACTCTTTATAGAACCCTCATAATCATTAAATTTTTTATTTATTGAATTAATTCTTAGAACAGAACTCATTATATTTTCATGATAATCAATTAGTCTCTTAAATTCATTAATGTTAGAGGTGGAAATCAAATCAGTACTAATTTTAGATATATTATCAATAATAGATTTATTAAGTATATTTTGTTTTTTATATTCTTCCAAAGACCTCTTAGTATTTTGTTTTTTATTTTGATAAATAAAAAATAAATTTTTTTTAAATTTTGGGTTAAAATTAATAGGGATTATTTTTTCTTTTCCTGAATTAAGTGAAAATAAAATTGGTGAATTAGCTTCTGCACATGCTAGATCGTAACCACTTCCACCAAATGTTTTTTTTAAAAGTTCGTATGGATTTATTTCAGCCCATTTAGAAATATTATTAATTAATGTGGATGATGTTCCAAGCCCCCACTTATAATCAAAATCAAGATTTGTAATGACTTTTTTCCCAGTTTTTAAGAACTTTGAATTTAGATCTCGAGAAACTTCTAGGATTTTTTTTAAACGTAAACTTATATTTTTATTACTGGTATTCAATATCTTTAAAGATTTTAGATCAAGTATACATTCAAACCACTTTTCAGAATTCATATTAAAACTTGACCAGATAATTTTGTCATTTACTTTATTTTCTACTAGCATTTCTTGTCCCATTTTAGTTGGTAATCCAATTGCTGAAGAACCATTTAAAACCGAATACTCTCCAGTTAACAGGACTTTACCATTACTGTAAAAGGATTTCATTTATTTAAGAATTTTTCTACATTGCTAAAGTTTACTTTGTGATCTTTAAAAAATAAAAGTGCTTCAGATTTTTGTTTTTGTGATGCATTTAATTGGTTTAAAATATTTAATAAGTGCATTTTCATGTGTCCTTTTTGAATTCCAGACGTAATTAATGACCTAACAGCAGCAAAATTCTGTGCTAATCCAGATACACATATAATTGACATTAGTTTTTTTGAGCTTGGCTTTTTTAAAAGCTCTAAGGACCATTTTACTAGTGGGTGAAGAGTAGTAAGTCCTCCAACTGTTCCTACAGATATTGGGATTGTTAAATCAATTGTAAATATTCCATTTTTTATAAAAGCATTTGTTAGACCTTGATACTTTCCGTCTTTTGAAGCAAATGCATGAATTGATGATTCAACAGCTCTAAAGTCGTTTCCAGTTGATAGTACTAAGGAATCAATACCATTCATAATTCCTTTATTGTGTGTTACAGCTCTGGAAGTATCAGCTTTAGAAATATTAACTGCATTTATAAATTTTTCGGCAAATTCCCTTCCATTTATACCCTCATTTTGATTTAAATCTTCCAAAGGACATGAAACCCAGCTTTTGACTAAGCAATTAGGCACATAATTTGACATTATACTCATTATAATATTTAATTCGCATGTTTCATTCAAACTAGATTTTAAAAACTCATCTTTAAGAGTTTCTGCAATTTTTTCTAGACAAGTATTAATAAAGTTAGCACCCATAGCGTTTATTGTGTCAAAGCAAACTGATATTTGAAAGTAATTTTTTAAGTCTAAGGTTTTATCTTTTAAACTCATTGACAGAATTCCACCTCCACGCTTTCTCATTTTAAGTGAAATATCATCACAAGATTCAAGAAGTTGTTTTTTATGATTTTTAAAAAACCTTTTGATTTCATTTTTATTTCCATCAAATAAAAAGTGAATATGGCCAGTTTTTTCGACACTTATAATTTTTGTGTGAAATCCACCCCTTTTGGACCAGTATTTGGCAGATTTTGAAGCAGCTGCAACTACAGAACTTTCCTCAATAGCCATGGGTAGTGCATAGCTCTCACCATCAATTATAAAATTTGGAGCTACACCAAACGGCATATAAAAATTACTCAATGTATTTTCAATGAATTCATCGTGTATTTCTTGAACCTTAGGATCAGAATTCCAATATTTTATAAGGTCTAATTTAGCCTTTGAAGGATCTAAAAAAAAGGATTCTGAAACCCATTTAATTTTTTCTCTTTTGGTTAATTTAGAAAATCCTGATATGTAATTTTTCATTAATTTATTAAGTTGTTCAAATATATGTATTTTAGGTCCTAATTTTTATTACATTTTTTAAATTATCTAAATTTACTTATTGAATGAGTGGCCCTTCTTTTAAAATCAGAATATTACTTTTCAGTTTATTTTTTCAGTCTTTTTCTGCTTCTAATGCTCAAAAAATTAAATTAGATCAGATATGGAACGATGAATTTATTCCACAGCAGATGGAGAGTTTAAAATCCATGAATGACGGAGAGAGATACACTTATATTTCAAAAAATATATCAAATCGTGAATCAACTATATTTTCAGAATATTACATATCGAATAAAAAAAAGCAAATAATTTTAAGTTCACGATTACCTCTTGTTCCCTTTTTTAGTGATTATGAATTTTCTAAAGATGAAAAAAAGATACTTATTACAACAGAAAAAGATGAAATTTATAGACGCTCAACAAAGGGAATATTCTGGGTATACAATACTTTTGATGGATCGATTCAAATGGTTTTTAATAAGAAAATTCAAGAACCAACTTTCTCCCCTGATGGAGATAAAATTGCCTTCGTATTTAACAGAAACCTATACGTTAAAGATTTAAATAATAATTCACTTTTTCAAATCACTAATGATGGAAATAATGAAATTATAAATGGTATTACCGACTGGGTATACGAAGAAGAATTTGGTTTTGTTAAAGCCTTTTTATGGAGTCCTGACAGCTCAAAATTAGTTTTTATGCGTTTTGATGAATCAAAAGTTCCTTTTTTTTCAATGGATATATATGGAAAAGGTTTATATCAATTTCCATATAAGTTTAGATATCCTAAAGCAGGTGAATCTAACTCCAAAGTTTCACTCCATTTATATAATTTAAAATCCGAATCAATCTCTAGTATTAAATTTACAGACAACCAAGAACCATACTATATTCCTAGATTTAAATTTAGCAGTGATCAAAATCTTTTATCTGTTCAAACAATAAATAGGAAACAAAATCATTTAAAATTTCATTTAATTAATCTAATAACCGAAGAAAGCAGGGTAATTCATCAAGAACAATCTAATACATATCTTGATGTCAATGATGACTTTTTTTTTCTTCCTGATAATAGTTTTTTATGGACAAGTGAAAAAAGTGGTTACAACCATATTTATCATTTTGATAAAAATGGAAAATTCATAAGTCAAATTACCAAAGGCTCATGGGAAGTCACTAAATTATATAAGTATAGAAATAAAACTCGAGAAATTTTTTTTGGTGCTGCTAAATTATCGTCAGTTGATAGAGGAGTATATTCTATCAAATTGAACGGTAAAAAAATTAAACCGATAACTAAGGAATCAGGATTTAATGGTGCAATATTTAATAAAGATGCCAGTAAATTCATTCACACATATTCTGATGAGAACACCCCCCCTAAATATGTTGTTAGGGAATCAAAAAATGGAGCTTTAATAAGAAAAATAATAGATAATGAATTTTTAAAAAATAAGTTGAGTAAGTATAACCTTCCAAAAAAAGAATTCAGTACAATAAATTTAAATGGACAAAATTTAAATTATTATATTATCAAACCTAAGAATTTTAAGTCATCAAAAAAATATCCTTTATTACTTTTTCAATACTCAGGCCCTGGCTCACAACAAGTTTCAAATAGATGGGGAAACAATAGAGATTTATGGCATAAAATGTTAACTCAGAAAGGGTACTTTATAGCTTGTTTGGATGGCAGAGGAACTGGATATAAAGGTGAGAAATTTAAAAAAATGACATATATGAATTTGGGTGAATTAGAGACTCAAGATCAAATATCATTTGCAAAAAATATTTCACTTTTACCATATATAGATCAAGATCGAACAGGTATATGGGGGTGGAGTTATGGAGGTCATATGGCAACTCATTCACTATTTTTAGGAAACGAAGTATTTGAAATGGCCATTGCTGTTGCTCCAGTAACAAACTGGAGATTTTATGATACAATATATACAGAAAGATTTATGAGAACCCCTCAAGAAAACCCTGATGGCTATGATAACAATTCACCAATTAATTATGTTGACAGATTACAGGGTCGATATTTATTAATTCATGGATCAGGAGATGATAACGTTCATGTTCAGAACTCTATGCGACTAATTAATGCACTAATTGAAGAAGGAAAACAATTTGAATGGATGATTTATCCCGATAAAAAACACGGTATTAAAGGGGTAAACACCCAAAATCATTTGTATACAAAAATGACTAATTTTATAACAAATAACTTATAATTATGAATCATATATACAATGGAGGAGAACTTAATCAGAAAACAATTATTGGACACCCTTCAGGTCTGTATGTTTTGTTTTTTACTGAGATGTGGGAAAGGTTCTCATACTATGGTATGAGAGCAATTTTAGTTCTTTTTTTAGTTTCTTCATTTCAAGATGGAGGTTGGGGATGGGAAAGAAGTGAAGCTCTTGGACTTTATGGTATATATACAGGTTTAGTCTACATAACACCAATTTTTGGTGGGATACTCGCTGATAAGTTTTTAGGCTACAGAAATGCAGTGATAATTGGAGCATTAATTATGACATTAGGCCATGCCTCGATGGCATTAGAGGTATTTAGTGATTTATTATTTTATTTAGGACTTATTTTTTTAATAATTGGAAATGGCTTTTTCAAGCCAAACATTAGTTCAATAGTTGGTCAATTATATAAAACAGAAGGTCGGGATAAAGATGCAGGATATACAATTTTTTATATGGGAATAAATTCTGGAGCATTTTTAGGAATATTACTTTGCGGATATATTGGAGAAAAAATTGGATGGCATTATGGATTTGGTTTAGCTGGAATATTCATGTTTTTTGGGATGCTTCAATTTTATTACGCTCAAAATATTTTTGGATCAATTGGATTAATTAAAAAATTAAATATTACCGAAAATGAAAATGAGAATTTATCTAATATTGAAAATAAAATATCTTCTAAAATCATATATGATAGGCTTGCAGTTATTGTTATTTTTTCATTTTGTGTAATATTTTTTTGGTGGGCCTTTGAACAGGCAGGAGGCTCCATGACAATTTATGCTTCGGATTATACCAATAGAATTTTAGAGGGAAATGGGGCTTTAATTTTTAAAGTTTTTAATTCATTAATTACTGTTGTTCCAATGCTAATTATTAGTTACATAGTTTATTTATTGAGTTTGAATACTTTTTCAACTTATAAGCAATCGAGTATATTCCTAATCATAAGTTTTTTCATTATTTGGTTTATAATCATTTGGATGTTATCACGTGAATTTAATAATACATCTACAGAGGTTCCAGCTTCTTGGTATGGAATTCTTAATTCATTTTTTATTATTGTTTTTGCTCCTTTGATTTCAAAAATTTGGCAAAGTAAGTACAATATTTCAGGACCTTACAAGTTTGGTGTTGGATTAATTCTTTTAGCTATCGGTTTTGCGATCCTTTCTTTTGGTTCTATTAACATTCCACTTGGAGCTAAAACAGCTTCTGTGAGTATGATATTCTTGATTTTAGCTTATTTCTTTCATACAATGGGTGAATTATGTATTTCTCCTGTTGGGTTATCATATGTTAGTAAATTAGCTCCAAAAAATCTAGTAGGATTAATGTTTGGCGTATGGTTTGTAGCTAATTTTATTGCCAATACTGCTGCGGGATTTACTGGAAGATACATTGACCCAATTGTTGAAAATTATGGGATGAGTGTTTTTTTCTTAATTTTTACTATAATACCTACGGCTGCTGGGTTGATAATGTTGTTAGCCAACAATGTAATAGTTAAAATGATGCATGGAATCAAATAATTATAATATTAATTTTCTCATAAAAACTAGTTTAAGCTTTTTGGTGTTTTTTTATTCATCTCTAGCCACAAGCCAAACGATTAATTGGATGTCTTTAGAAGAGGCTTTAAATTCCCAAAAAAATAATCCAAAAAAAATATTAATGGATGTATATACTGTTTGGTGTGGGCCATGTAAATTAATGGAGAAAAAAACATTTACTAACCCAGACTTAGTAGATTATGTAAATAGTCACTATTATGCTGTTAAGTTTAATGGTGAAGGAAATGAAATCATAGATTTCTATGGAAATACTTTTTCAAACCCTAATTATGATATTAATAGAAAAAATAATAGAAATAGTACTCATCAATTTGCACAATTTTTGGGAGTTAAAGGTTATCCAACAACAATTTTTTTGAGTGAGTCTGGAGATTTAATAACACCAGTTGTTGGTTATTTAAATGTACATCAATTTGAACTCTACATTAAAATGATAAAAAAAGGTGATTATCAAGTATTTTCTAAGCCGGAAGATTTTGAAAATTATAGGAAATATTTTAAACCTAAATTTAGATTAAAGAGTAAGTAATTTTTTTTTCTTAATTCTTTTGAGAATTAAACTTGATGTGATTTTACTTGCACCACCACAGTCTAAAACTTCAAATAGTTTTTGATAATCAAATTTAATTTTTTTTGCACAAGATTTATTTAAAATCTTTTCAAGTGAAAAACAAATATTTTTTGAATTACAATTAGATTGAATTAGTTCATCTATAACGTCCTTTTTCATTATGATATTAACTAAGGATATATAATTCAGCTTTACAATGAATTTTGCAATTAAAAAACTCAAGTAGCTACTTTTATAACAAACTATTTGTGGAGTTCCAAGTAACGCTGTTTCTAATGTTGCAGTTCCACTTGTAACAATAGCAGCCTCTGATAATTGAATTAGATTATAGGTATTATCGAAGATAACTGGAATTTGAGTGTTATTTAAAATTAGTTCATAATCAGACATTGATCTCCCAGGCGCTCCAGCAATAATAAATTGAAAATTTTCAAATCTTTTGGATACTTTAACTAATTCAGGTAAAATTTTATTTATTTCTTGTTTTCTGCTTCCGGGTAATAGTGCAATTATTGGTTTATTGGTTAAAGAATTTATTTTTTCAACAAAGTTTTTATCTATTTTTCTATTTGGAATATGTTCCATTAATGGATGACCAACATAATCAACTTTAAAACTATGCTTTTCCATATAAAAAGATTTTTCAAAAGGGAGAATTACGTACAAAGAATCTATATTTTCTTTAATTGTTTTAACCCTACTTTCTTTCCATGCCCATACTTGAGGACTTATATAGTAATGGTTTTTATATCCTTTTTTTCTAGTCCATTTGGCTATTCTTAAATTAAATCCGGGGTAATCAATAAAAATTATTACATCTGGTTTAAATTTTTCAATATTTCTTTTGCAAAAATTCAAATTTTTGTATATCGTAAAAAGATTTTTAAAAACTTCCCAAAACCCCATAAATGATATATCCTTAAAGTGTTTTATTATTTTACCACCGGCTTTTGACATTAAATCTCCCCCCCAACAATTTATAATAGCTTTTGGATCAGATTTTTTAATTTCCTTTATCAAGGATGCGCCATGTAGATCTCCAGAGGCTTCTCCAGCAATTATATAATATTTCATTTTAAAAAAATTTAATTAGAAATATTAATAGAACAATCACTAAACATGCTATAACAATACCTGTTGCAAAAGAAATTTTATTTTTTCTAATTGAAAGAAAAAAAATTATAAGATTCGAAATTGCGCCTAAACTTAATAATCCTCCCAATTTTCCTTGATCATAAAGCGAGGTCCAGCTATCTTCAACAGGGGAACTTGATAAAATTAGGGTTAAAAAAATAACTGAGGAAGCTGTAGCTAAAAGTCCTGTGAATATGCCAATTAAAATTCTTGTTTTATTCAAAACCCCATGTATTTAATTTTTCAATCATCGGATAATCAGTAAAGTCATATTGAACAGGAACTATAGAAATAAAATTTCTGCTTAATGCCCATTCATCAGTATCTTTCCCTTTATCATTGTCAATAAACTCTCCTGTTAGCCAATAATATTTTTTCCCCATCGGATTTTTTCTTTTATCAAATTTTTCTATCCATTTTGCATTTGCTTGTCTACAAATTTTTATTCCCATAATTTCCTTTTCGGAATTAATCAAAGGCATATTTACATTTAGAACTGAGTTTTGTGGGATTTTATTACTAATAGCACTTTCGGTTATCAATTTAATAAATTTAATAAAAGGCTCGAAGTTTGCACCTGATCTGTGATCTAGGAGGGAGAATCCGATGGCTGGTATTCCCTGAATACCAGCCTCAATTGCAGCACCCATGGTTCCAGAATATATTATATTTATGGAGGAATTCGAACCATGATTGATACCTGAAACACATATATCAGGTCTTCTATCTAATAATTCATTAATAGCTAATTTTACACAATCTGCAGGAGTTCCGGAACAACTATATTCCTTTTGAGGACCTGAATCAATTTTTACTTTTGAGTAATGAAGAGTTGAATTTACAGTAATCGCGTGTCCCATGGCTGATTGAGGACTGTCAGGAGCAACAACGACAACATCCCCAACCAAATTCATTATTTTTACTAGCGATCTAATTCCAGGGGCAGTTATTCCATCGTCGTTAGTAACTAATATTAAGGGCTTTAAAGACATTTTAATTAAATTAATGTAAAACTAATAAAATCTTACTGCTTAATATGACTTATTATTTAACAAAAAGTTTTGAGAACTGATTGTAATAAATATTACATTTTAATTAATTTTGCTAACTGCAAATATTATTTATGAAAATTTTCGATTTTATATTTTACTGTTTTTTTTGTGTCAATTTAATTTATGGAAATTCTCCTTCAGGTTTTTTATCTTCTGATAAGGATAAATTTTTATTGGAGATCATTTCCTATGTTATAGAAAAAGGTCACTATGATCCAAAAGAAATGGATGATGAATTCTCAGAAAATGTTTTTAATTCATTTATTGATGCAATAGATGGACAACAAAGATTTTTTTTAAAAACAGATTTAAACAATTTTAAAAGATATAAGTATGAAATTGATGATCAACTAAGGTCCTCAAATATTGATTTTTTTAATATTGTCTACAATAAATCTATCCAAAGAATTGAAGAGGTAAGAAGTTTTTATCCTAGTCTTTTAGAAAAACCATTTAATTTTAATTTAGAAGAAACTACCTCCTTAGATTTCAAAAATAACTCATTTGCAGCTAACCTTAATGATTTAAAACAGGTTTGGAGGAAAAGATTTAAGTTGTCAACCCTTGATAGGTTTGTATCAAAAAAAGAAGAAGAGATTTTTAAAAAGAAAATGGATTCTTCATATCAAATTAAATCTGATTTGATACTCGAAAAAGAATCCAGAGCCTCAACACTTCAAAATATAAATGATTATTTCCAATGGATGGATGAACTCGAAAGAAAGGATACTTTTAATGCATTTGTTAATTCTGTCGTAAACGAATTTGATCCACATACTCAGTATTTTGCTCCTCAAGACAAAGAATTATTTGATACAAGTATGTCTGGAAAATTTGAGGGAATTGGGGCTAGACTTCAAAAGAAAAACGAACAAGTAAAAATTGTTGAAATTATCCTAGGTGGTCCAGTTTGGAGAGATAATTCACTTGAACCTGGAGATCAAATTCTATATGTTGCTCAACCCAATGAAGATCCAGTTGAAATATCTGGAATGAGACTAGATGATTCTATAAAACTCATAAAAGGTCCAAAAGGAACCAATGTTATTTTGACTGTAAAAAGAGTAAACGGTGAAATAGAAGATGTTGTAATCGAAAGAGATATTGTTGTTCTTGAGGAATCTTATGCAAAAAGTGCAATCATAGAAACAAATGAAAAAAAGTACGGACTTATCGAGTTACCAAAGTTTTATGTTGATTTTAAAAATTATGGTGAGAGGAATGCTGCAACTGATGTTAAAAAGGCTTTAATTTCATTTAAGGAAAAATTTGTTGATGGTCTAATAATTGATTTAAGAAATAACGGTGGGGGGTCATTAAAAACAGTGGTTGACATGGTAGGTTATTTTATAGACAAAGGTCCAGTTGTTCAAGTTAAAAGTATTGGTGGAAGAAAAGAGGTTTTAGAAGATACTGACCCTTCCGTAATATGGGACGAACCTGTTATTATATTAGTTAATGAGTTTTCAGCATCAGCCTCAGAAATATTGGCTGCTGCTCTTCAAGATTACAATAGAGCAATAGTTATGGGAAGTAGACAAACCTATGGAAAGGGTACTGTTCAAAATGTTATCGATTTGAATAGAATAATAGCTGTAAATCAATATGGTGATCTGGGTGCCTTAAAAGTTACTACAGATAAATTTTACAGAATCAACGGTGGTTCAACTCAACTAGAAGGGGTCAAAAGTGATATTATTTTTCCAAGTCAATATGGTTCAATTCAAATAGGTGAAAAGGACCAGTCAAATCCGCTTTCTTGGGATAAAATTTCACCAGCTAGATATTCTATTAATAAGTATAATTCAAGAAATACTTATGTAATTGAAAAAAGTAAAGCTAGGTTAGCCAAAAACCCAATGATAAATTTAATTCATGAGCAAGGTGAATGGATTAAGCTTAAACAAAAAGACTACGATTTTCATTTGAATTATAATAGTTACATAAATAAAAGAGATAACGATAAAAAATACTCTGAACGATTTGATGTGTTAAAAGAATTTGAATCCGAACTCGCTTTTACTTGGTTGGAGATAAATATGAATATTGATAAATCCAATGATATTTTAATTAGAAGAGATAGGTGGTTAAAAGGATTAAAAAAAGATATTTTCCTTGATGAAGCTGTAAATGTTTTAAATGATTTAAATCATGATGATATAAAGTTATCACAGCTAAATTAAAACAATCGTAACTACCAATCACCAAGCCTATTTGAATCAAAATTCAAATAGATAAAAATCAATAAACTAAATGAAAGTAAAGTTGAACCTCCTGAACTAACAAATGGAAGGGGGATCCCAACTGTGGGTATTAATCCCAGAGACATACCAATATTAATAGTAAAATGTGAAAAAATTAAGCAGCATGTCCCGTAAATAAAGCTTCTTTGAAAAATATTCGTTTGTTTTTCAGCTTGATTTAACATCCTAACAATTAAAATGACAAAGATTAATATTAGAAATGAACTCCCAATAAAGCCCCATTCTTCAGCAACAGTGGTAAAAATGTAATCAGTTTGTTGTTCTGGAACAAAATTTCCTTTTGTCTGTGTTCCTTGTAAAAAGCCTTTGCCCGTAAAACCTCCTGAACCAATTGCAATCTTTGATTGATTAATATTATAACCCAAACCTTTTGAGTCTTCAACTAATCCAAGAACAATATTAAACCTATCACGATGTCTTTGCTCAAATACAGAGTTAAAAATAAAATTAACAGATAGCACAAAGGCTGACGAAACTAATAAAAATATCAAAAATGGAAATATCTTAGTTTTTTTGTTAGATCTCTTGAAAAAATAGAAAATCAAAAAACTAACAATTGTTATTAAAACAATTATGTATTTAATTGGAATTATCAAAGTTGAAACAAATAAGATTAATCCTAAAAAAGAAAAAGTCAGATATTTAAAAGATAAACCTTCTCTAAAAAAAATCAAGAAAAAAGATCCAAAGATAATTGCAGAACCTGGATCAGGTTGTAATATTATTAGTGTGGATGGTATAAAAATTAAAATTAGACCCTTAAATAATGATTTAAATTCTTTAATATCTGTATTAAAGTCGCTTAAGTACCTTGATATTGCAAATGCAGTTCCTATTTTAGCTATTTCTGAAGGCTGAAAACTAAAACCTTTTATTATATACCAGGATGTTGCTGAGTTAATGGTCTCTCCAAAAAAAAACAAGCCAAAAAGTAATAATAAACTAATAAAGTATATTAGATAGGATAGTTGTTGAAAAAATTGTGCACGAATAAATAAAATAAAAGAACCTATAACTAGACTTACTATAAATATAATTATGTGTTTACCAGCGAGACTTTCAAGAACAAAATCTTTGTTTAAATTATTATCAAATGTTGAGGAATAAATATTTAATACTCCAAACAAAACCAATGATAAATAACATAAAATTACTAACCAATCAAGCCTATATAAATATGTTTTATTCATTTATTTTGAATATTTTTCCAGATAAAGGTTTTGCATATTCAAATTCAAGACTACCTTTAATTATTCTTTTTTCTAACCATTTTCTTTCAATTTTATTCTTTAAATATTTTTCTATCATCAAACTAGCAATAGGTGCTGCCCATCTGGATCCCCAATATCCATTTTCAACAAAAACTGCTAATGCTATTTTAGGATCCTCCTTAGGTGCAAAAGCAATAAACATTGAATGGTCGGTCAATTGAGTTTTTTCACCATTTAACTTAATAAAGTTTTCTACAGTACCTGTTTTTCCACAAACCTTAATATTTTTAATTTTAGCTATTCTAGCGGTTCCATAATCAACAACTTTTTCCATTCCTTCAATTACAGGTTCAAAATGTATAGGATCAATTGAGGTTATTTTTTTTTCAAATTTTTTAATATTTATTTTGTCTGCTGATTTTAGAAAGTGAGGTGTAATATAAAATCCCCTATTTGCAATAGCTGAAGTAAAATTTGCCATCTGAATTGGTGTAGTTAAAATCTCACCCTGGCCTATTGCATTTGAGATTATTGTTGAAGCTTGCCACCCACCTTTTTGGTACCATTTATCGTAGTAATTAGAATTTGGAATAAATCCTTTTTGACCGATCGGCAAATCATAACCTAAATAATCACCTAAGCCAAAACTATTTAAATGATTAGTCCAATTATTAAGGCCTTCACTAACTGTTTTTTTTGAATTAATTAATTTTTTATATGTTTTGGCAAAATATGTATTGCAAGACTGGTGAATAGCTGAAATAAGATTATTTTTTGTACCAACCTCATTATGACATTGCATAAAAGCGCCTTTAGCATAAAAATGTCCTTTATTACAAGTATAAACGTCGTTGATATTTATAACCTCTTCTTGAAGGCCAATAAGAGCATTTAAAACCTTAAATGGAGAACCAGGAGAATACTGAGCTTGGAGCCCTCGGTCAAACAATGGTTTTGAAATTGTATCGTTTGCTAATTCATTATAGTTAATTGATCTTTTTCTTCCTAATAAAATATTTGGATCATAACTAGGAGCTGTGACTAAAGCTAAAATTTCACCAGTGCTAGGCTCTATAGCAACAATTCCACCTCTTTTATTTTTAAAAAGACTTTCTCCAAACTTTTGAAGATCCAAATCTATGGTTAAACTAATATTACTTGCTGTTTTTGGTGCAACATCAAATCTTTTATTTTGGTAGGATCCAATAATTCTATTAAATCGATCTTTTTGAAAAAAGCTTTTTCCTTTTTCACCTCTTAAAATATTTTCGTAATATTTTTCAATACCTTGCCTTCCAATTAATTCTCCAGTTTGATAATAATTATCTCTATCAATATCTGAATCATTAACCTCACTAATATAACCCAAAAAATTTGCTCCAATATCATGATAATATTTTCGGATTGATTTTTTTTGAAGATAAAAACCTTCATATTTCCATAACTTTTCTTGAATATAGGCATGTTCTTTTTTTGAAATTTCGCTAAGAATAATTGAAGGAATTTTATTTGAAAATTTTATTGCTTCAGAAAAATTTAATTTAAAATCTTTAGTAGGAATATTTATTAGTTCACTTAATTCTAAGGTGTCGAATTTATTTGTATTTTCAGGAATGACCATTAAGTCATATGCGATTTGGTTCGCAACTAATATTTCTCCATTTCTATCATATATAAAGCCTCTTTCTGGATAAACAGGCGATTCTAGAACAGCATTATTCTCAGACAGATACTTGTATTCTGAATTTAGTATTTGCAGAGACACTAGCCTTATAATAAAAATAACTGCAATTAAGATGGTAATTATCTGAACGTAATAGCGTCTAATCATTTTTCTTTATAAATTCAAATGAAATAGTTAAAACAATGAAACTCAAAACACCATTGATAATTGTGCTTTTTATTATGCTGATAATTGCCAAAGCACTAAAATAGGAAATTAAAAAATAAATTAAATGATGAATTAAAATGACTATTCCAATAAAAAGTAATCTACTTTCTATTTTACTTTTACTAAGAATACTACTGATTGTATTTCCACTAATTCCAAATGAAAAATTTATTAGAAAAGGACGTACATAAGAAACCGTTAAACATGCGATTGTATTTGAGCCAGGATTATTAGTTAATAGATCTAAAATTAAACCAAGGAAAAAGGATGTGAAAATTAATTTAGTCTGAGATTTATCAAATCTATAGATTAGTATATATATTATATAAAAAAATGGATTAAAATATCCAAGAAATGACCATGACTCAAAAAAAATAACTTGAAAAATTATTCCAATGAAAAAATATTTTATTAATTGAAAATTATCATTTAACATTACTCAAAACCTTTAATTTCATCTTTATGTTTATTATCAATAATATAAACTTTATTTAAGTTACCTATGTTGTTAGATAACTCAATTTCAATATCATAATATCCATTTTCTTTTGTAATAGCATAATCAATTATTCTACCAATTAAAATATCCTCGGGAAAATATGTTGACATTCCCCCAGTTATTATTGTATCTCCAACATTTAAAATATTAATAGAAGCTATATCGAATAGTTGTAGTCTTTCAGGATTAACTCCATTCCAATTTAGTGAACCAAATGCATTTGATTTTTTATGTTTAGCATTAATACTTAAATCTCTATTTAAAACTGATATTACATTTGAATAGTGCTCAGAAACTGAATTAACTATACCAACAATTCCCTTAGGAGATATAACACCCATTTCTTTTTTAACTCCATCTTTTTTTCCTTTATTTAATATTATAAAATTTCTCGAAGATTTGATATCATTTTTGATAATTTTAGCATTTATAATTTCGTATTTATTGTTTTCCGTATTGCTTGAATATTTGAAGGTTTTTTTATTCAATATAATTTCTTTGAGTTTTTTATTTTCTTCAAAAAGAGCTTCATTTTTTTCTACAAGGGAGATATACTCTTTAAATAAAGAATTTAATTGAAATAATTTCCCAGATAAGCTTGTTTTAAAACTATTTAACTTAGTTTCATGGTAAAAGCTTTGGCTTTTTATAAAAAAAAATGAAAAGATTAAAAGGAAAACAAAAACAACAAAGTTTTTGTTTTTAATAAGCACGTTAATAATCTGTTGCATTATTTACTTGATCAAAATAGTTTTAAAACGATCAATATTTTTTAAAGTTATACCCGTTCCTCTTACAACAGCTTGAAGTGGGTCTTCAGCAATATAAACGGGGAGGTCGGTTTTACTAGACAACCTTTTATCAAGACCTCTAAGTAATGCACCACCACCAGCAAGATATATACCGGTATTGTATATGTCAGCTGCCAATTCTGGTGGGGTTTGAGCTAAAGCTTCCATTATAGCATCTTCGATTCGAATAATTGATTTGTCTAATGCTTTAGCGATTTCAATATAGGAAATCATGCATTGTTTGGGTTTGCCAGTTAAGAGATCTCTTCCCTGTACTGACATTTCATCTGGAGGATTTTCTAAATCTTCAATTACTGCGCCAATTAAAATTTTAATTTTTTCAGCTGTCCTTTCTCCAACATACAAGTTATGTTTGCTTCTCATATAGTATACAATATCGTTAGTAAATACATCACCTGCAATTTTGATTGATTTGTCACATACAATTCCTGATAAAGCAATTACAGCAATCTCTGTTGTTCCACCACCAATATCCACTACCATATTTCCTTTTGGTTGCATTATATCAATTCCGATTCCTATGGCAGCTGCCATAGGCTCATGAATAAGATATACCTCTTTTCCATTGACTCGCTCAGCAGATTCTTTGACCGCTCGCATTTCAACTTCAGTTATTCCAGATGGAATACAAATAACCATCCTGAGTGATGGAGTTATGAAACGCTTTTTAAGATCAGGTATACTCTTGATTAGTTTACTTATCATTTGTTCAGATGCGTTAAAATCAGCAATAACTCCATCTTTTAATGGTCGAACAGTTTTGATATTTTCATGGGTTTTACCCTGCATCATACTAGCTTCATTTCCAATTGCAATTATTTTGTTAGTAGTTCTATCAATTGCAACAATTGAAGGACTATCAACAACAACCTTATCATTATGTATAATTAGTGTGTTAGCGGTGCCTAAATCTATCGCAATTTCCTCTGTAAATAAACCCATGCTTTGGAAAATTTATACAAGTTATATAAATTAATGCTTAAAATGACGAACTCCTGTAAAAACCATAGAAATATTATTTTCATTACAATAGTCTATAGATAATTTGTCTTTTATTGATCCACCGGGTTGAATTACAGATTTGATACCAGAGCTACCAGCTATTTCAACACAATCAGGAAAAGGAAAAAAAGCATCGCTAGCCATTACAGAACCAATTAAGTTAAATCCAAAAGAATTAGCTTTAATTATGGCTTGATTTAAAGCATCTACTCTAGATGTTTGACCTGTTCCAGATGAAATCAATTGTTGATTTTTGACTAAAACAATTGTATTGGATTTAGTATGTTTACATATAATTGAGGCAAATAACAAATCTTTGATTTCCTCACTGGATGGAGGAATTTTTGTAACAGTTTTGAGAATGTTTATGTTATCAGTAACCAAGTCTTTATCTTGAAATAAATATCCATTCAGACAAGATCTTAAACTAACTTCTGGTAATTCATTGTTAGTATTATGAATTAAAATAATTCTGTTCTTTTTTTCTTTTAATAGAGTTAGGGCCTCCGGACTATAACTTGGAGCAATAATGACCTCAAAAAAGAGATTTTTCATTAATTCTGCGGATAAAAAATCCAATTCACGGTTGCATATTAAAACACCTCCAAAAGCAGAGATAGGATCTCCCGAAAGCGCGTCTTTATATGCCTGGTTAAGAGTCTCTCTAGATGCTAATCCACAAGTATTATTGTGTTTAAGTATTGCAAATGTTGGCTTAAAACTTTTAAACTCATTAATTAAGTTTATCGCAGAGTCAATATCTAATAAATTATTATATGAAATTTCTTTACCATTTAATTGTTCAATCAGCTCATTTAATCTTCCGAAAAAAGTCCCTTTTTGGTGCGGATTTTCTCCATATCTAAGTTCAATTGAGTTACTTTCGTCAATTTTTAGTTTTTTATTTGGGGATTTAAAATAGGTATTTATTTCGCTATCATAATTAGAGGAAATATTAAATGCTTTGGTTGCAAATTCTTTTCTTTCTTTCAACGAGGTGTAACCTTTATTTTTATTCAGAATATTAACCATGTTTTCATAATCTGATTTATTTGAAATACATACAACATTATTAAAATTTTTTGCAGCCGCTCTAATTAATGCAATTCCTCCAATATCGATTTTTTCTATGATTTCAATTTCATTCGCATCAGAATTTACTGTATCCTTAAAAGGATAAAGATCAACAATTACAAGATCAATTTGTGGTACATCATACCTTTTGATTTCCTCAATATCGGATTTATTTTCTTGCCTATTTAATATTCCCCCAAATATTTTTGGATGTAAGGTTTTAACCCTTCCGCCTAATATAGACGGATAACTGGTGACATCTTCCACGGCAGTAACTGAGTAACCAAGTGAATCAATATAATTTTTTGTCCCACCAGTAGAATATATCTGAACTTGGTTTTTAGCCAAAATGTCTAATAAAGGATTTAAACCATTTTTATCATAAACTGATATTAGCGCAGAAGATATTTTAATCAAGTCCATATTTCAAAGTTTTAATTTTTAAAGCTATTTTATCGCATACGTGTTCTAGTAATTTAATATCATTTTCAGTAAAAGGATTAACTGAATTTGAATCAACATCAATTTGACCAATATTCTCTTCATTTAAAAGTATCGGAATTACAATTTCTGACTTTACACTAATATTACAGCTTAAATAATTTTTTTCTAATTCAACATTAGGTACTATTAGTTTTTTATTTGAGACTGCAACTTGGCCGCATACTCCCTTTCCAAAAGGTATTTTTTTATGTTCAGTGGGAGCACCAGAAAATGATTTGAGTTCAAGACGGCTTTTTTTATTGTTATTAAAATAAAACCCTACCCAGTCAAAATGAAAAATATTTGACCTAAGAAACTCACATATTTCATTTAAAGACCCCTTTAAATCAAATGGATTTTGATTAAGAATTTTTTCAATTTCGGGAGTAAATTTATGGATTAGATCCATTTCTTTTTTTTGTAAAAATATTAAATATATTATGTCTAATGTTTTTTTTTTTTGATTAAATTAAACACAAAGTAA
>MDTC01207184.1_pt1 | contig 19043 bp, 12 predicted proteins | sample 811181 | NCBI WGS metagenome assembly MDTC01 (sample SAMN05326644, study PRJNA326480) | marine metagenome | isolation source: seawater | place: Pacific Ocean: North | collected 2011
AATCCACGGGAGAAATGTTTATCTACCGGGATGGATCACTCTGGCATTCAGGTACAGATAAAACAAAATCAGTGGGTTATTTACATAGGTTTGTGATTGGTGCAAATAGAAATTTAGGCAATTCATGGAGAGGGAAAATCGATGATTTTCAGGTTTTTTCAGCAGCGCTGGATGCATCTACCATAAACGATTGGTACCAAAAAGCATTGAACAGTAATCATCCAAATTGGGCAGACCTAAAGGTTGCATACTCATTCGATGATATTGCTTTGGCTGTTGATTTAAGTCCAAACAATTATCACCTGATGCCCTCTTCTAGAGGAATGTTTGATTTCACGGAAAATCCCCTTTCAGGAGTGGATACTGATGTTCGTAGAATGCGAGTTTCTTTTGGTACAGGTAATGTTTCATCTGTCGCCAATGACGCTATTCGTTGGAAAGATGAGCAAATTGAACCCGAGGTTCTTTTTGAATTCCAGACTGTTGACAGGCATTTTGAAATTACAGATGCATTTGCTTGCGCTCCTCGGGGAGCAGAAACAAAAACGGATATCAATGGAAATATTGTTTCTGAGCTGGATTATTCTACCTCCGCGTCTGTAAGCAATGAGCAGATTACCTTCTTTGAAAATCCTTATGAAATAATATTTGACGTAGAAATCGCTAGATATATTACGCCATATGGCATTCAATTTGATTTGGGACCAAATGGATTTTCTTGGATTTATGATGTTACGGATTATCAAGACTATTTGAGAGATGTAGTTGATCTCGCTGCCCACAATACACAGGAACTTTTAGATTTAAGCTTTGCCTTTATTGAAGGCATTCCTCCGCGTGATGTTCACAAAAGAGAACCAATCTGGTCTGACTTTAGATCTTATGGTTTCACAGCAATGGCGGAGGACAACGTTTTGCAAGAAAAGAAAGTTTTTCTTTCTGATACTTCTTCGGGGTTTAAAATTAAAACAAGAATGTCTGGTCACGGACAGGTAGGAAATGCTGCTTGCTGTGAGTGGGTATCCAATGACCACAGTATCAAAGTCGACGGTGTTACACGATTTGAATGGGATATTTATGAGGAAGAAGATTGTGGAAACAATCCACTAATTGGTCAAGGTGGTACTTGGCCATACGCAAGAGAGGGTTGGTGCCCAGGAGATAAGGTGAAAGAATATGAATTTGAGCTTACGCCTTTTGTTGCGCCTGGAGATTCTGTTGCACTAGATTATGTGATCAATAACGTTCCCACTATAGATCCAGGTCAAGGAGGAGGAAATTATCGCGCCGCCTATGATTTAATATCTTACTCAGAACCAAATTTCCAAAATGATGCGGCGATCGTTGAAATATTAAATCCGAGCAATTACGAATATTATAGAAAATGGAATCCGACCTGCTCAAACCCTAGAGTTTTGCTCAGAAATACTGGTGCTCAGCCATTGACCTCATGCACCATTCAATGTTGGATTACCTATGGTGACAATATCAACTTTGAGTGGACGGGAAATTTAGGCTTCATGGAAGAGGAAATCGTTGAGATTCCAGTAACCTCTAATGCTTGGTGGACTGATCTTGACCAAAACATGACCTTTACGGCTTATGTTCGTAATGTCAATGGTGCTTTCGGTAATGATGATTATCAGCAGAATAGCGTAAACACTTCTAAGTTTGAAGCTCCAGAAAGTATAGATGGACCTTTCTTCGTTTGGTTTACAACCAACAATAAGGCCAACGAAAATTATTATGAACTATTTGACGGGTCAGGTAATTTGATTTTTGAAAGAGATCAGTTGCAGAATAATTTTCAATATAAAGATACATTTGATTTGGATCCAGGTTGCTACTCTATTGTTCTAACAGACAGAGATGATGATGGACTTTCTTTTTGGTATTCATCTCAAGTAGAAGGTGAAACAGCAGGTGCGTTTAGACTGCGTAAAGTAGGAGGGAGCTATATTGAGATTTTCCCAGGTGACTTTGGGTCTCACCATCGCTTTGATTTTTCTGTAGGATTTGAGTTGGGTCTTGATGAAACAGCGGCTTTAAACGAAATAAAAGTTTTTCCAAATCCAGTTCTCAATGAATTGACGATAGAAATTGAGGGTAAGATTGACGGCGCAGCGCATATTGAAATATTAGACCTTTCAGGGCGTGTTCTTGTGAGTGATGCTATGAATGCAACGAATTCATTTGCGGAGTATATTACCGATGTCTCTGCTTTTAGAAAAGGCAGCTATATAGTTCAAGTGTATACAGACAACGGAACTTCTACAACGAAATTTGTGAAGTACTAGTTAAGGTTTTTATTATCCTAAAGCATAAATCTATCGTTTTTGCGTGCGAGGTGAAAACCTCTGTCCTGTATTTCTTTACACGCACGATTTTCGATATCTAAGACAGGGTTCGTATGGTTGTAATGGATAAAATAGACTTTATTTCTTTCTTCTGGAGATAGTTCCTCAAAGAGACTTAATGATTCTTCTATAAAAGGATGAGGGATCTCAGCAATATTTCGATGTCCAATTTCTGCACCACTATAAAACGTACCATCTATAAATGCGTAATCCACATTTTTAATCTCCTTGATTATACTTTGTTCCCATTTATTCCATTTATCAATATCGGGAATGAATAACGCTGTTTTGTTTTTGCCTTTAATTTTAAAACCAACAGTTTCAGAGAATTCATCCCTATGTGGCACCAGAAATGGAGTAACACTGAGCGATTTATTTAGTGTAATTTCTTTTGCTGCTTCGAGGCTTATGAGCTTGATGTTCGAATTGGTTACAAGTTGACTCCACGGTCCATTTTGGGTTAAGAATTTTCTCATTTCGTTCATGGTGTAAACTTTTACACCTTTGCTATTCATTGCCTCCTTTCCGAGGTGCATCAGTCCCGTGTAATGGCCGATATGCGCATGCGTAATGAAAATACCATTGGGTAATTCAGAATGATTAGATACCTGTTGTAATTGGTGCAATTGGAAGGGGAAGTCCGGCGTGGCTTCAAACAAGTATTGTTGCTTTGTATCATGGTCAACAGCACCCAATGCAACAACCATTCTCTCAGAGACGCCTTGCGCCAGTAATTCTTTGCAACATTTTTTTTCACAGCCAATCTGAGGTGAACCAGCATCTTGTATTGTCCCGAGCACGACGAGCTCGATACCTTTATTATGCGTCTTCAGATCAACAGATTCACTACAGGAAAGTAAGGTGCAAAGCGCTGCAAAAAAGAAATAAGCCTTCTTTTTCATAGTAAAGTTGGAAAGTTATTTTTACGCATCTCTACCATCCTTTATTTTTTCGACTACTTCAGGGTTGAGCAAGGTGCTAATATCACCAAAATCCGAGGTGTTTCCTTCAGCTATTTTTCTCAGGATTCGGCGCATGATTTTGCCCGACCTTGTCTTTGGTAAACCCGAGGTAAATTGAATCTTATCTAACTTTGCAATCGGACCGATTTTAGCAGATATTAACGCATTGATATCTTTTTTTAGCTGCTCTTCATCTTTTATATTAGACTTTGTTGTTACGAATCCATAGAGTGCATTTCCTTTAATGTCGTGAGGAAAACCGACTATAGCAGATTCTGCTATTTCATCATGTTCATTGATTGCATCTTCTATTGGTGCAGTTCCCAGGTTGTGTCCTGAAACGATAATTACATCATCAACTCGCCCCGTGATTCGATACATTCCATCTTTGTTTCTTCGTGCACCATCTCCCGTAAAATAATAACCTGGATAAGCACTAAAATAAGTTTCCTTGTAGCGTTTATGGTCTCCCCATATCGTTCTTGCAATGGAGGGCCAAGGATATTTGATACAAAGTCTACCTTCACCTTCGTATTCCTTGATCTCTGCTCCCGAATCATCCATAAGAATAGGTTGAATTCCTGGAAGCGGAGTAGTCGCATAGGTAGGGATTTGAGGGGAAACATGCGGGATAGGTGAAATTAAAATACCTCCTGTCTCCGTTTGCCACCACGTATCAACAATTGGACAGTTTCCCTTTCCAATGTTTTTATGGTACCATTGCCAAGCCTCTTCATTGATCGGTTCACCAACGGAACCAATAACTTTTAGTGAGCTGAGCTTATACCTCTCTACATGCTCTAAAGATTCCTTTGCCAGTGCTCTTATAGCTGTAGGCGCTGTGTAAAACTGATTTACACCAAATTTATCAACCACATCCCAGAATCGCCCTGGGTTTGGAAAAGTTGGAACCCCTTCAAAAAGAATCGAAGTGGCGCCATTTAAAAGCGGGCCATACAGTATATAGGAATGTCCTGTGATCCAACCAATGTCGGCTGTGCACCAATATACATCTCCTTGCTCATAGGCAAAAACATTTTTAAAGGTATAGGCTGTATAGACCATATATCCTCCTACTGTATGTACCATTCCTTTTGGTTTACCTGTTGAACCTGAGGTGTAAAGAATGAAAAGAGGATCTTCTGCATCCATGGGCTCAGCTTCGTGCACTTCGGAAGCATTTTTCAAAAGGTCATTGAGGTAGTTGTCTCTTGAGGGATGCATCTTAACCTCTGTTTTAGTACGCTCGGCAACAATAACATGCTGAACACATGGGCAGTCTTTTAATGCTTCATCTACAATACTTTTTAAGTCGATTGTCTTGTTTCCTCGAAATCCACCATCCGCTGTTATAACGAGCTTACAGCTGGCGTCATTAATTCTTGCTGCCAATGCGCTTGAGGAAAAACCCGCGAAAATCACAGAATGAATGGCACCTATTCTTGCGCAAGCAAGTACAACAATGGACAGCTCAGGGATCATTGGTAGGTATATAGCTACGCGGTCTCCTTTTTTTACGTCTAATGCGATGAGTGCATTTGCCATTTTACAGACGCGTTTATGAAGTTCATTGTAAGAAATATGTTCAGCTATATCATTGGGAGCATTCGGTTCAAAAATAAGGGCTGTTTGTGTTCCTTTATCCTTTAGATGACGATCAATACAATTTTCGGTAATATTTGTTTTTGCATTTTTAAACCAACTGAATTCCGCATTGATCATATCAAATTCACATACCTCGGTCCATTTTTGGGACCAGCTGAATTCTTTGGCGATTTTATTCCAAAATTCTTTTGGTTTACTTATGGCCTCTTGATATTGCTCGTGATATTGCTCAAGGTTGTTGATTTTATATTTCATGATTTCATTTCTATGTTCCATAAAAATAAGCAGTTATATTTAATTCCGTATTTTTACTCAGAATGAGTTGGAAAAGTACCATTTGGAAATATTTCCCCGATATATGGCAATATCTGGTGATCATAATCCTTTTTGTTTTTGCGCTTATTTTCTATTTATAATTCAAAACCAATTATACGCTTCATGTCTCAATTTATCTCCTCTTTATCCCGCTTTTTTCTGGTTTTTTTCATTTTTACGTCAATTTTTTACACGCCCATTTTATTTAGTCAATCTGATTTGACTTTTATTTCTCAAACGGATTACGCAGCGCTTCATAATACGGGCCTCAACGATATTTGGGGTTATGTGGATGAGCAGGGAAATGAATATGCGATTGTAGGAACTGAGGATGGAACGTCTATTATGAACGTGAGTGACCCCGCAAATCCGCTCGAGGTTTTTTGGCTTCCTGGAGAAAATAGTACGCACAGAGATCCAACTGTTTTTGGGGATTATGCATACATAAGCACAGAAGCTGAAGAAGGGTTGACAATTATTAACCTTTCTCCATTACCAGAGAGCAATGTACTTGTAACTACATTATTCACGGGTGAATCGGGATTATCATGGGAATCGGCCCATAATTGTCATGTTGATGATGCCGGTTATTTGTATGTGTTTGGTGCGAATTATGGTGAAGGAGGAGTGTTGATTTATGATGTGAATACAATGCCTATGAACCCCTCTTTTGTGGGTGCTTTTGACAATTGGTATGTTCATGATGGTGTGGCTTTTGGTGACACTTTATACCTGGCACATGTGAATGACGGCTTTTTGAGTATTGTAGATATTTCTGATCGTTCCAATCCACAGCTTTTGGGAACGAAAATCACTCCAGGTTCTTTTACACACAATATTTGGCCATCTGATAACAGAGAGGTAGTATTCACAACAGACGAGCTTCCAGACGCATTTATTGCTTCATACGATATTACGGATTTAGATAATATTATTGAGCTAGATAGAGTTCAGAGTTCACCTGGACAGAATGTCATTCCGCACAATACATTCGTATTAAACGATTTCCTTATAACGAGTTATTATGTGGATGGCATCACGATTCATGATGCACAACATCCACAAAACCTCATAGAGGTTGCTGCCTATGATACATATCCAGGGCAGACTCCAACTTTTGACGGCAGCTGGGGCGTTTATCCATTTTTACCCTCAGGAATTATTTTGGCTTCAGACCGATCAGAAGGATTATATGTTCTTCAACCTGAATATCAAAGAGCTTCATATTTAGAGGGGACAATTACTAATCAGATTGATGGAAATCCGATAGGTAATGTTTCTGTTGACATTGTCGGAAATAATCAAGAAAACCTTTCAAGTAGTCTTGGTTATTATGCGACCGGAATGCCTGCATCAGGCACCTATGATGTAAGCTATTTTAAGGTAGGATATGAGAGTCAAATAATTTCTACTGAAATAACACAAGGTAATATTACGGTGCAGGACGTGCTTTTAACCCCAATAGCTCCTTTTTCACTTTTAGTAAATGTTGAGGATGCTTTTGGCAACCCAATTCAGAATGCAAAAATTAAATTAGATCATCCTTTAATCACCTACGAGGGGGAGAGCAACGGGCTTGGTCAAGAAGTTTTTTCGCTTTTTTATGAGGAGGTACATAATTTACAGGTTGGTAAATGGGGATATGTAACGCAATGCTCTGACCTATTAATTGATAGCACGACAGCTTCCATTACCATTGTTTTACAAGATGGGTTTTACGATGATTTTACTTTTGATTTTGGATGGACGGTTTCAGGGAACGCCGAAACAGGTACTTGGGAACGAGGAATACCAAATCTTACAGATAATACAGTCATGAATGGTGATGTCGACGCTGACTGCGGCAATATGGCATATATTACTGGGAATGATTTGAATATAGATCCAGATTTTGACGATGTAGATAATGGTGAAACGCAGCTTAGTTCTCCTGTTATGGATTTATCAAGTTACTTAAATCCTGTCTTGACCTTTTACATGGACTTTTATTGTTTTCACGGCCCAGGAGAAATTGATGATACACTAAAGATTATTGTGAGTGACGGAACGACACAAATGGTTGATTTTATTGCTCCGCAGAGTGATGAAATGCAGTGGAGTTTTTATAGTTTGCCAGTGAGTGGTCTCGATATCTCAAATATTACCATTTCTTTTCTTGTTTCCGATTTACCCGGAAACCCCAATATTACCGAAGCTGCACTTGATTTATTCAGAGCGCAGGAGTTCAGCAGTCTTAACGATCAGAGCTTTGTGGAAGGCTTTTCAATTCAACCAAATCCAACGAACGGTGAATTCATAATATTAGGGGCTGAGTTCGGGTCTGAATACCTAATTCAATCTTTAAACGGAACTGAGGTACAAAAGGGAATTGTGAAAAGCACCAATCAAATGGTCGATATAAATTCTTTTGATGCCGGTCTGTATATTATTTCAATTGCAGGCAATCAAAAGAAAATCCTCAAGCTTTAAGCAACATTTTATATTAACTTAGTGCTAAAGAAAATATTAAATTTGACCCTATATGTCAAACCAAATTTCTATCGTAGTTCCTCTTTTTAATGAGGAGGAATCACTTCCGCACCTTATTGACTGGATCAAAAAAGTTCTGGACACAAAATATTCTTACGAAGTTTTACTCGTAGATGATGGAAGCAAAGACCAATCATGGAGAATTATAGAGGGTCTAGTTCAGCATAATGAGTTTGTCCGTGGTATCAAGTTTCAACGTAATTATGGTAAGTCAGCTGCCCTCCAAAAGGGATTTGAATCATGTAATGGAGATGTTGTAGTCACAATGGATGCGGATCTTCAAGATTCTCCTGAGGAAATACCTGAGCTCTACGATATGATTGTACATCAGGATTTTGATCTTGTTTCGGGTTGGAAGAAAAAAAGACATGATCCTTTATCTAAAACTGTTCCTACTAAGCTCTACAATTGGGCGGCGAGAAGAATTACCGGTATTTATTTGCATGACTTTAATTGTGGTTTAAAGGCCTATAAAAGAGCTGTGGTAAAAAGTATTGAGATTTATGGTGACATGCACCGCTACGTTCCCGCTTTAGCTAAGTATGCTGGATTCACAAATATAGGGGAGAAAGTAGTTCAACATCAAGCTCGAAAGTTTGGGGTGACTAAATTTGGGTTGAATCGTTTTTTAAATGGACCATTGGATCTTATAACGGTTGCATTCATGGGTAAGTTTGGAAAAAAACCGATGCATTTCTTCGGAGCACTTGGTTCTTTAATGTTTCTGATTGGGTTTACATTAATCTTTTATCTAGGTATTGATAAATTATTTATCCATCAGGATGCCAAGCTACTTGCAGACCGAAGTGAGTTTTATGTTGCTCTGATATCCATGGTTATCGGGGTTCAGTTTTTTATGACCGGTTTTATTTCAGAGCTAATCGGTCGGAACTCATCAAGTAGAAATGTATATTTAATCGAGAAAGAAATCGGTCATGGTTCCAAGTGATTCCAATTGGAAGATAGATTCCTCTTGGTCTCTTTTTCTAGATAGGGATGGCGTAATCAATGAACGTTTATTTGGGGCTTACGCATTGAGTAAGCAAGATTTTATTTTTAAAGAAGGCGTACTTGAAATAAGTGCTGAACTATTCAGTCGTTTTTCTAGGGTTTTTGTTGTGACCAACCAGCAGTGTATTGGAAAAGGTATGGTTACTTCAAAGGCTATACATGAGCTTCATCAATGGATGGTCAGTGAGTTTCGAAAACACGGTGCCAATATTAATAAAGTTTATTTGGCTCCCGAGCTCAATGATGCGGCGTCAACAAGACGAAAACCTAATACAACTATGGGGATGGAAGCCAAGAAGCATTATCCTGAAATTGATTTTTCTAAATCTATTATGGTAGGCGATACCGATTCTGATATAGAATTTGGTAAGAAGCTTGGCATGAAAACTGTGTTGGTTAAATCCAAGGAGCAATGTAGCTCCTTTCCTGATATTAAAGTAAGCTCACTAGAAGAGCTCAATCGTATATTATAATGAGAACTTTTTTAACCTTATCCTTTTTGTTCTTTTATTTTTTTGGCAATTCGCAAGTCAATCAAATCGATTCTTTAGGTCGTAAACATGGCACTTGGACAAAAAATTGGAAGGGTTCTAATCAAATTCAATATGAAGGAGAATTTATAAACGGTACTCCTGTAGGTCAATTCCGATACTATTATCCATCGGGTGAGGTTCGCTCCATTATAGAACATGTAAATGATGGGGCAGCATTTGTGACATTTTACTTCAAAAATAGAGAAGTGATGTCTGAAGGTTTTTACTTGGATAAGTTGCGGGATTCTTTATGGTTAAACTATGATCGAGAGGGCCTAACGCTTTCAGCGGAGCGTTTTAAAAATGGCAAATTGCATGGTAAAAGAGTTGTTTTTTATTTGAGAAATCAAATTGAGAGAGGAGAGCTTAAGATCTTGTCTGAAACAACCTATAAAGATAGCCTGAAGGATGGGCCTTGTCGTACTTTTTTCTCTAGTGAAAAGTTAAAGGAGGAGGGTCAATACAAAATGGACTTAAAGGATGGTGTTTGGAAAAGCTACAGCTCTGATGGATATCTCATTACTGCTACACGATTCAAAAGAGGTAAATTACATGGCTGGGTTGAGTTCTATGATTCCTCGGGAAATAGAATAGACCGCACGTTGTATCAAAACGGCGAGCGGCTTAATGAAAAGCGAACAAAGGCTGTTCTTGAAAGTTTGAAGCGGAAAGGTTTAGATCCTAACGATTAGATTTTGTAAATTTATTATTCAATGTTGAAACCCTTTACTTTCATTTTGGTTTTATCGTTATTGCTCTCATGTGGTAAGGGTAATAGTAATATGGATATGAATAGTTATAAATCCTATTTCCCGATGGATTTTGGTACCTATGTTGATTATGAGGTTGTGGAAGTGCAGCATGACATAAATGCGGAAATCACTAGTGATACCTCCTTGTATTATCTAAGAACAGTAATAGGGGATACGATCACTGACAATGCGGGACGTTTGGCGCGTAAGTTTTTTCGAAAAAAAAGAAATGAGCTATCTGATCCATGGGTAACAACTGATGTATGGACTGCTTTGATCAATAACAATAGGGTAGAGGTGACAGAAGAGAACAAACGTAAAGTATGGCTTATTCTTCCACCCTTAAATTCATCTTCTTGGGACCAAAATGCATTTAATGTAGACGACGCCATCTTCTGTGCGTATGAGGGAATTCATGAAAACTCCTCCATAAATAACCTTAATTTCGACAGTGTGCTTCGGGTGGAGCAAGACAATGTTTTGAACCTTGTCTCATTTCGAAGGAAGTATGAGCAGTACGCCAATAATGTAGGGTTGGTAAACAAGTACTATAAGGATTTGAATATTTTCAATTTTGATACGCTGAATATCCAATATGGAACGGAGCTAATATATAAATGCATTGGTTTTGGAGTCGAGTAAAACTACACAGATAAAGATTGCTTTTTTCTCGGCACTTCCGCCCTTTCGTGGAGGCATATCAAGCTTCAGTCGGTTCTTGGTCAATGCGCTAAAAGGTAAGTCATTGATTGAAGCGTTTACATTCAAAAAACAATATCCAAACTTTTTATTCCCCGGAGAAAGCCAGTTTTCAAAGAACTCGGATTCTTCTTTTCCAAGAATTATAACGAGCTATAATCCTTTGACTTACTTTAAGGCGGGGCGTAAATTAAAACAAACAAAACCAGATGTGTTTGTTGTAAATTATTGGATGCCATTTTTTGCGCCTATGTATGTATTTTTAGCAAGTCGCTTTTCAAATTCAGTATTGAAGGTTGCGTTAATCCACAACCTTGTCCCTCATGAGGAACGATTTTTTGATCGGTTCCTTAACCGAATGTTTTTGAAAAGCTTTGATGCTTTTGTAGTTCTTTCGGAAAAGGTTAATCAGGATCTTTTGTCTTATCGCCCCGATGCTACCTCTCAGGTCATATCTCATCCAACATATGCTCAGTTTGGAGCGAAAAAGGATTTTCAGGTTGCTCGTGAATATTTTAATATTGAGAAAGAGGCAAAAGTGCTTCTCTTTTTTGGCTTGATACGAGATTATAAAGGTCTAGATATTCTTATCGAGGCTATGAATTTGCTTGACGAGGGATACGTGCTCTTGATTGCAGGTGAAATTTATGGCGATAAGCATAAATATATGAAGGCTATTGAGGCTATTGATAAAGGTCAGGTCATTATTCATGACCAGTTTATCCCTGACGAAAATGTAGCAAATTATTTTAGCGCAGCGGATTGCTGCGTACTTCCATATAAGTCGGGCACTCAAAGCGGTATTCAAGCGATTGCAGCTTCCTTTGAATTACCGGTATTGGTATCAAAAAATGGAGGGCTTCACGAGTCGCTTACCGATGGTAAGAATGGATTTGTAATTGAAGAATTGACGCCTCTTGCCCTTTCAGATAAAATTCAAAACATTTTTTCTGGTGGTAAATTACAGGTTGTTAAAGAGGAGCTACTGGTCCAAAATGACGCCAAATTAGATGAATGGTCTATTTTTGCAGATGATTTCATGCACTTTATTTCTACAGAGAAATCTAAAAAGTAAAAGTCCTTTAAACATTCCTGTTTTTACCATTTTATGTAGGTTTTTATTTGAATATGAGTAATGTAAATTCTATATTTGCACGCTTATTAAAACATTAATCTGAAATTACATGCGCATTAAAGGATTCTTTTGGTTTTTAACCATTTTATTGACCGCTGTTTGTTTGTATCAATTGTCTTTCACATGGGTGGCTAATGACGTCGAAAGTGATGCAGGTATTCAAGCTGACCAAACAATTGCAAAAATTAAAAAAGAAGCAATGGCTTCTAGTGATGGGATAGGGGTAGTTGGAACCAATAATGACCTTGTGGATTTCAACCAACCTGAATCGAATGAAATAGCGAAGGGTATTCTCGTTAATCAAATTCTACGTGGGAAAGCAGAAAAAACAGTTTATCCAGTGCTCGGTTCTACCTTTGCTGAGGTGAAAAAGAGGTCTTTGGCTTTTGGATTAGACCTTGTTGGAGGAATGAGTGTAACGCTTGAGATTTCAGTTCCAGACTTTTTAAAATCACAAGTTAAAAATCAAAATGACGTTTCCTTTAAAAAGCCATTTGAGCAGGCATTAGAAAAGATTAGTGAAGATCCTTCCGCTGATTTCTTAACCGTATTTTTTGAGGCATATAGTGCTTATAATGATGGTATGAAGCTAAATGCCATTTTCTATGGCGAAGGTATTGAAATCACAACCCCTGATGCTGATGTACAAGCTTCATTGAGAGCAAGAATCAGCGAAGCGATGAATGGTATTGAAAACGTAATGAACAAACGAATCAATCAGTTTGGTGTTGCGCAACCAAATATTCAAAAAGACGAGGCAAACAACCGATTATATATAGAGCTACCCGGTGTTCAAGATGAACGAACAGTCGCAGAGAAATTACAATCTACTGCAAACCTAGAATTTTTCGAAACCTATTCGTTTGACCAAATTCAAACCAATTGGAGTGAAGCGAACCGTCTTTCTTTACAAGAGGAAGGAATGGAGTTAGATTCGACAGAAGAAATTTCTTTTGATGACGAGGTTGAGGAACAAGCAAATGGGCTGGCTTCTCTAATGCAAGGAACTGGCGGCTATTCTATCGGATATGCTAAAAATGATGCAGATAAGTCTGCTGTTACTGCCTTGTTGAGTCGATCGGATATTGCGGCGCAATTTGAGAGTCAGCTTCGATTCATGTGGGGCGCTGAAAAAGAATATACAGATATCAATAAGAGTAAAAAAGGTTGGTACTTGTATGCATGTCGAATTCCAGAAAATGGAAAAGCACGCGTGAATGGGAGTCATATCGCCAGAGCGAGCCAAGGATACGATCAAGTTGCAGGAGACATTACAGTGGACCTTTCAATGAATGATGAAGGGATGGAGCAATGGAGCCGAATGACTTCTGAAAATATCAATCGATTGGTAGCAATTACCATGGATAATGTAGTATACAGTGCTCCTCAGGTGAGAGGCGCAATCAATCAAGGTAACACTCAGATATCAGGAAGCTTTACTTTTGATGAAGCAAATGATTTAGCTGGACTTTTAAATGGTGGAGCATTGCCTGCACCATTAGTGATTAAGGAGAAAACAAAGGTAGGGCCTACGATAGGTAAGGAAAATACAAGGGCCGGTTTGATTTCATTTGGAATTGCGTTTTGTGTTGTACTTCTGTACATGTTCTTTTATTATGGAAAATCAGGACTTGTTGCAGATATTGCCTTGTTAGCGAATGTTGTTTTCATATTTGGTTCACTAGCCTCGTTTGGTGCTGTGTTAACTTTAGCAGGTATTGCAGGTATCGTATTAACAATCGGTATGGCTGTTGATGCGAACGTTCTAATTTTTGAGCGTATTCGGGAAGAGCAAGCCAATGGAAAAGATTTATCGAGTGCGGTTGAAACAGGTTTTCAAAAAGCCTTATCCTCAATCATAGATGCAAACGTAACAACCCTTTTGACTGCTATCGTGCTTAAGGTTTTCGGTACAGGACCAATTGAATCCTTTGCAACGACACTCATCATTGGTATATTCTCCTCAGTGTTTGCTGCCTTAGTTATCTCTAGATTGATTTTTGAATGGAGATTAGGTAAAGGAAAAACAATTGAGTTTGATACAAAACTGACGAAGAATGCATTCAAAGGCCTGAACTTTAACTTCCTTGATAAGCGAAAAATGGCGTATGTTCTTTCCACGATTATGGTCGTAGGTTCTTTGGCTTTATTATTTACCAAAGGAATATCTAGATCTGTTGAGTTTTCCGGTGGTAGAACATATTCTGTGAAATTTGAGAAGTCAGCTGAAAATAAATCTGAGTTCATAAAGAAACAACTTTCAGCAGCAATGCCAGAATCTTCTGTAGATGTAAAGACAAAGTCTAGTTCTTACAATGTTGAGATTACTACGAACTATTTATTGAAGAAAGAAAATGCTGAAGATGACGTTAGGGCTAAGTTGACTGAGGCAATGGAAAATTGTAAGGCTGAGCTTGGCACTTACTATATAGAACCTGAATCACGATTTGTATCCAATACAGTTTCTGAAGAATTGGGAGATTCGTCTCGCATTTCGATCATTTTGTCTTTGGTGATTATTTTCGCCTATATTTTCATGAGATTTGGGAAATGGCAATATTCTGCGAGTGCAATTTTTGCCTTATTCCATGATGTTATTATCGTACTCGGTTTATTTTCATTACTTGGAGATATGCTTCCTTTCAACATGGAACTGGACCAGGCCTTTGTAGCTGCAATTCTGACGGTAATTGGTTATTCAATTAATGATACAGTTGTTGTCTTTGATAGAATTAGAGAGGATCTTTCTTGGAAGCAAGAAGCTGATTTTAAATCTGAAATAAATGGTGCTTTGAATTCAACTTTATCTCGGACCATCAATACTTCGATGACTACATTGGTTGTATTACTGATTATTTTCTTCTTCGGTGGTGCTGCCATTAAAGGATTTATCTTTGCTTTGATTTTAGGAATTCTTGTAGGAACATATTCATCTATGTTTGTTGCAACTCCATTACTTGTTGATTTGACAAAGAAAATTCAGCTTAAAAAATAGATACATTAATTAAATAGGAAAAGCGCTCTCATTTTGTGATAGCGCTTTTTTTATAGCTATCTTTTTCCCTTTTCAATGACGAGTAATGATTTACATACTTGGTTCGTCATAGTTATCTCTCTTGCATCGGGAAGTAAAATATTGAAGCTTAAATCAAATGGTTCGATGTAGTTTACACGTATTGAATCTCCAAGTTTGATATTCTTTTTGTTGAGGTAGTCTAAGAGCTCGAAAGAGCTGTCTTTGAGGGCAGTTATGGTCACTTCACTATTTTGTTCTATTTCAGAAAGAGGTTTATAGTCATACTTTATAATTTCTCCTTGCTTATTCGGAATAGGGGAGCCATGCGGATCCGTTTTAGGAAAACCGAGTAGTTCATCCATTCGTTCAAAATAGCTATCTGATTTTATATGTTCAATTTGTTCGGCAATATCATGAACTTCTTCCCATCCAAAACCCATGATTTTGACTAAAAACATTTCAGTTAGCCTGTGTTTCCTAATTACTGAGGCTGCAACTAATCTGCCAGCTTTAGTCAGTTTTATGGGTTTGTACTTTTTATAATTGACCCAGCCTTTTTCTTGTAGCTTTTTGACCATATTATTAACCGTGGGTGCACTAACCCCCAATTCCTTGCTCAGATCTGTTAGAGATACTTCTTCATTCTTTTGGCTTAGAGAATAGAGGGCTTTTAAATAGTTTTCAATTATAATGGTCGCCATAATGATGGATATTATAAATATAAATATACGTGAATTTTTATAAGCCTAATTAAATTGTTAGATTTGTCTAACTTTTAAATCTATTAGATAAGTGTATAAAACCTTTTCCTTAACTCTAATTTTAGGCTTATTCCTTTTCTGCAACATCAATCCTGTGTATTCACAGGCCAAAATCATCGGTGAAGTATCTAATAAAAGCGGTGTTTTAGAATTTGCTAGAGTATCAATTTATCCAGTAAATAAGAATGTTTTAACCGATACTTATGGAAGGTTTGAATTTGGTGATTTGGCATATGGCTCGTATACAATTGAGGGATCAGCTATTGGTTATAAATCGATTGTTGATACAATTGAATTATCTGAGGTTTCTCCTATTATAGAGCGTAGCTTGAAATTTAGTGAATCTATAATGGAGCTTGATGACATCGTCGTTACAGGCACTAAAACATACAAGAGAAAAACCAATTCAAATGTGATTGTAAATGTACTTAGTGGAGAAAATCTTGAAGCGCTACAATCTTGCAATATAGCTGAGGGGCTTCGTTTTCAGCCAGGTCTGCGTGTTGAAACAGACTGTCAAACGTGTAATTATACTCAGCTGCGCATGAATGGTTTGGCAGGTGGTTATAGTCAGATTTTAATCAACGGTAGGCCTATCTTTAGTCCATTGACCGGTTTGTACGGACTAGAGCAGCTTCCCGTTAATATGATTGAACGCATAGAGGTAATCCGAGGTGGTGGTTCATCCTTATATGGTTCGAGTGCCATTGGTGGAACTGTTAACGTACTCACAAAGCTTCCTAGAAAAAACAGTTATGATGTAAATTATACGTATCAAAATATAAATGGTCAGAGCTCCGATCATATCATTAATGGAAATTTTACTGCAGTTTCTGAAGATCGTGATTTGGGAATTTCTTTTTTCTTGAATGGTAGAAGACGAGCATTATACGATCATAATGGCGATGAATATTCGGAGCTTCCAGAGCTAAAAAACAATTCATTCGGGATTACTTCATTTTATTTGCCGAAAAAGAACCATAAGCTCGAGTTTAGTTTGAGCAATCTAAATGAATACCGGTATGGAGGCGAAATGCGGCAAGATATTGAGCCTCATCTCAGAGGCCAGGCTGAAGAGCGCACGCACAATGTATGGATGGCGAGTACTGATTATCAAATTAATTTCAATAAGGATCTTTCTTCCCTTATTGCCTACATGGCCTATCAGAATACGAGTAGGGACCATTACACAGGTATTTTCCCTGATGATTCTTTGGGGGCTGAGATCCATCTATCTAATCCACCATACGGTGTATCGGATGTTTCAACGAGTAATGTAGGCTTGCAATTAAACCACAAGCTTCTTGATTTTTTAATTCCTGGAACGAATGTTTTGACCTTTGGTGCTGAGTATTTATATGATGCCGTATATGATGAAATTCCAGTATATAATTATTTGATAAATCAAAATACGCAAGATTTAGGCCTATTCTTACAAAGTGATTGGGCTCTATTGCCAAATTTAAATTTACTATCTGGATGTAGGGTTGATGCCCATAACCTTGTTGATGAATTAATTTGGAGTCCACGTGTTTCATTACTTTATAAGCTTAAAAAAAATACGCAGTTTCGATTGAGTTATGGGACAGGTTTTCGTGCACCTCAGGCCTTTGACACAGATCTTCATATTGCTTTTGCGGGAGGAGGTATATCTCGAGTTACACTTGCACCAGATTTAGAGGAGGAAAACTCTGAAAGCTGGAGTGCTTCAATAAATTATGATCGCCCATTTGACAAATTCATCATTGGTTTTACTTTAGAAGGTTTTAGTACGAACCTAAAAAACGCCTTTTTTTTACAACCAAATGGAGCTGATGATTTTGGACTTCTCTTTGAAAAACAAAATGGTCAAGGCGCAATCGTTGAGGGGCTAACTTTTGAGCTAAGAAGCAACTATAATAGAAAAGTTCAATTAGAATCAGGATACACGATACAAACAAATGAGTTTCAAAATCCTGTTGAGTATATCGAGGGAGTGGCGCCAATCAAAAGATTTATTCGAACGCCAAATGATTATGGATTTGCTGTACTCACGATAAATCCAAATGAACATTTTAGCTTAAATCTAAATTACGTCTACACCGGAAGTATGCTTGTTCCTCATTTCGCTGGGGCGCCCAATCAAACTACAGATGAGATTGTGGATGTTGATTCATTTTCTAATTTGAGTTTCAGATTGAGCTATGCTATGGAGCTAAAAAAATCTAAAATGATTGTTGAATGGTATGCTGGGATTAAGAATATATTGAACGAATACCAAGATAATTTTGATGTCGGAAAAAATCGAGATAGTAATTTTGTATTTGGACCTGCGCAACCAAGATCCATATTTGGAGGTATTAAAATTCGCTCTGGAAAGCTTTAATTCTTTTTCTTTAACGATAGAAATTAATTATCTTGTTCTTGCTAATTTATTCAAATGTTCAAAATTCTTTTATCCCCAGCTAAATCGATATCCAAGGAGCCTATTTCTTATGGCACTCCGAGTCAACCCGTTCTTGAAAATAAATCTGCGCGTTTAGTGGAGCTTTTAAAGAAATATACACCAAAAGAGTTGTCTTCGTTAATGTCTATTTCACCTTCGTTGGCAGATTTGAACTGGTCGCGTTACCAGAATTGGAAGCCCTTGTCTGAAAGTTCAAATGTTATTCAGCCGGCTTTAGCTTTTACCGGAGAGGTTTATAAGGGATTAGATGCCGTATCCTTTTCTGAAACTGAATGGAATAGGGCTCAAGCGTCTTTGCGTATTCTTTCGGGTTTATATGGCTTTTTAAAACCCCTAGATGGGATATCTCCCTATCGACTTGAAATGGGGACAAGACTTAAGGTTGACGATTTGAGCAACAATCTATATGAATACTGGAAGAAGGACCTGGCAGATTCATTTAAAACAGAACTCTCAAAATCAGATGTAATCATAAACTTGGCTTCTGTAGAATATTCCAAAGTTTTAAATTTCAAGTCAATCGAGAACTTGATGATCACCCCGGTCTTTAAGGATTTTAAAAATGGAAAGCTAAAAACCATCATGATGTATGCTAAAAGGGCTAGGGGTTCGATGGCGCGTTCCATTATTCAAAAAAACATTCAGCATATAGATGAGTTAAAAACACTAGATGTTGATGGCTACATCTATACAGAGGAATTATCAGACGAATTTAATTGGGTGTTTAGGCGTTAAACTCAAACCCTTCGTTCTTCTCTAGAATATCCCAGGTATGGTCTGCTAGTAGCTTTACAGTTGCAACAAAATCGAAACTTTTTATGGATTTCCCCCACTGTTTAGGGCCTATTAGGGATAGTAGAAAGCTACTGTCTTCTCTTTTATACAAATGATAGGTATGGTTGATAAATGGCTCAAATCTCGC
>MDTC01181079.1_pt1 | contig 19039 bp, 19 predicted proteins | sample 811181 | NCBI WGS metagenome assembly MDTC01 (sample SAMN05326644, study PRJNA326480) | marine metagenome | isolation source: seawater | place: Pacific Ocean: North | collected 2011
CAATTTTGAACTCTTGACAGAACACCCATTTGACTGTCTGAACCAAGAACTCGATGTGTTTGTAAACGTTTTCGGTATTTACGTCATTTCTCATTCAAGTATCCCAACAGAATATGTTGAACATTCCGCCAACGTCGTTGCCGAATTCATGGACAATGATGCCGATGGTGTAATGGATGACCCCAAAGTTCACCGTTTCCTCGTGGAAAACAACTTTGTTGTCCCTGTTTGGACTGAAGCGCTTCGAGAAAAAGTATTCCCTTCGCTAAAGGGCACATTTTGTGAAGACAACCTCGGCTGGGCCGCCAGCATGTATTACAGACAAGATGACTGGGCGTTCGGCGGGATAAAACAAGCAGGCACATGGGACACCAACCTAGAAGAAATATGGCATGTCCTTTCAATGGGCTGGTACAACACCTATCCAGAATATTTTGGAGACAGAACCGGCAGTCGCATCGCTGACGCTATGGACACTGCACGCGGTGGACAATTCCAAACCGTTCCCAACGGCTATCCAGAAGGCGCGTGGTATAGCTACGACGACTACACCTGCGACTATTCCTGCCAAATACACGAATACTTTTATTGGATTTTGATGGCGAACATTGATGCACTAGATCCGGCGTATACCAATAAATGTGCTGACAGTGAAGAGGAATGGCATGTCTGCACTAAAGACGAACTAAAACAAATAGATCCGCTGGCATACGATTTGCTCAATAACCAAGGGTTCAAGCTTCCAACCAACATTCCTATCGGGAACTACTGAATTGTGAAGCATAGGCTTTAAGGATTGGCCCATACAGTGTAACAAAAGTAGAAAACCCCCTCGCTTGGAGGGGGCTTACTTGGGGGGTACTTATAAGATAAGCGGTAGTTCACCTACAGTAAAGCGATGTGACAACACGCACATGCATATGACAGACGAAGACTTTTGGATCCCTGTAAACACAAGCCCCCTCCCCCACAAACATTAAGAGTGCCTGTCCAGTGAAACTGACTAGAACATGATTTTAGACTAAATTGACACTATGGGTGTCTGGGATTCATTTAAGGAAGATTACAAGTGGATCTGGAATACAGAAGCTTACAATATCCGTCAGAAAGAACTGAAGAAGAAAAGAAAAGCGAAAGCTAAACGTTCTGCGGAACGCCGTGCAGAAAAAGGAAAGCCACTAAAGAAAAGAAAACCCAAAGATGATTGGTTTGATGACCAACTGGGTTTTGATGGCTCTGATTAGCGGGGAACTATGTTTCTTTCCCCAGTGAACACATAACCTCACCATGTGGCAAACATTGTGGATTCTGCCCACGTCAAAATGTGAATAGTGAAATCAAGAAAAATATACACGAGAAGCCAAGCGGGCAACAGAAAAGCAATTAATTGAACTTAAAGTAGGCAGTTTGGGTTTGTGTTGAACCACTTTTAGGTTAATACTTGGTCTACCATCACGAAAGGATTATCAAAATGAGAAATTCATTAGTTAAACTTTTCGGAATCCTTATAGTTGCCACTCTCGCTGTTTCTTGTGCAGGAGCTGAAGGACCTGCAGGCCCTATAGGTGAACAAGGTCCTGAAGGTGAACAAGGTTCTGAAGGTGAACAAGGTTCTGAAGGTGAACAAGGTCCTGAAGGTGAACAAGGTATTTCAGGCCCAAGTTCAATCACCTTTACTCCCACTGACATGTGCTGCACTCAAGCTGACAATGTGAGTGTCACCTCCGTCGTGCAAGATGGCTGGTACAACCAAGTACTCGTAATGCCTGAACAAACTGATGATTTCTCTACCGCAAAGATTCCTTTAGGACTTTCCCAGAGTTGGGCCGATAGCTCTGAGCTTCAAATGACTGTTTTCTATTCCGTATCGAGCGTTGGTGGAGAAATTTTTCTAGAACCAGGTATTGAGACCTACAACTCTGGAGACGCTTTGAGTTCAGAAGGGTACTCCCGATATAGTTGCTTGACTCCAGAAGCAACGAACACCATATATTCCGAAACATGGGATATGACGGACCAATTGGATTCCGCTGAATTCATGACCATTGGTCTAATGCGGTATACAATCGAAGGCGGAGCTAGCTATTGCGAGGACTCTAGCACTGCAGATGTTTATGTTCACGCAATATCACTTGAGTTTATACCTTAAAATGAAACGTAGAACTATTTTCGTAGCGATTGGAATCCTTAGCTTTTCGTGCATCCTAGCAAGCTGTGCTGATGAGGTAAAAGAAAAGGTTGATCAGGTTTTTAGGGCTGGCACAGATCTATCCGATGGTAGCGCACCCGTTGACAATGATTCCGAGACGCCCTCAAACGAAGAATTAGTACCAGGAGAGCAAACTTCTTCTCCCTCTAACAATGATGAGAGCAATGATTCCGAGACGCCCTCAAACAAAGAAATACTACCAGGAGAGCAAACTTCTTCTCCCTCTAACAATGACGAGAGCAATGATGAGAATATTTGCGAGTCCACCCCAACCTCCTCAAGAGTCACTTTTGAATCAGGAGATATTGGATGGACTGGCACAGGGACTATCGGGTCTAATGAGGAAAAAGTTTCATACCTCCTCGCTGCCGGTGCTGGACAGTTAATGAACGTAGCGCTTTCCGCAGGTAGTGAGGATACATTCATTAATATTTTCACACCATCATGTGAACGGATAAGCCATGGGTTCTCGCGGACACAAGTTCTCTTGCCGGAATCAGGAGACTACGTTATCGAAATAAAGAAAATTGACTTTATTCAAGGCCCTGTCGACTTTGAACTAGATTTTCTCGTCACTAACGCAACAACGGAACGTGTCCAATTTACAGCCGGAGATATCGGTGCGACAGTAAATGGAGGGATTCTTCGAGGTGAAAGTAGCCCCATTTACTTACTCGGAGCTACTGCAGGCCAACTGATGCAAGTTTCAATTTCTACTCTTGAAGAGAACGCTTCATTTGACATCATCTCCCCTAACGGACGAGAACTCGGAAAAGATTTGATAAATACAAAGGCATTGCTTCAAGAATCCGGCGACCATCTTATAATCATTAACCCTCTTCGAGGTAACGTTTCTTACGAGCTGAATATGCTCATAACTACTCCGAATGAGTACCTAGAACTGCAACTAGATCCAAAGACTTCAAGTACTGCAATTTCTGGAGGTATCCTACGAGGCGAAACAGGTCCAGTTTTCGGGTTATACGCATCTGCTTGCCTAGACATGAACGCCAGAATTTCATCTTTAGAAGATAACGCTTCCTTTGATATATACGCTCCAAGCGGCTTACCACTATCAACGGATGTTAAGGATTTCTTTGAATTACTCCCAGAGTCAGGTCTTTATCTAATCACCACAAACGCTATACGAGGTAATGTTTCATTTGACTTGAATGTGGAAATATCAGGCGGCGGATGTTGAAAAAGTTTAAGTATTAAAGCCCTGCAAACACATGTCCTCTAATACTTCTTCACATGTAGAAGAATCAGTTCTGTTCTAAAATGTAATGCTAGTTAAAAAGTTTGTTACGAGAGTAAGTGTTCAAGAAGCGAATTTAACAAGAGCTGTTATCCAAATCGAAATTAAGAACTAGGCACAGTAACCATCACAGAAGGTCATTTATTATATTTCAGATGGATAAAGTATGTCCGTTATTATTCCTCCTCTTATGTTCTGTACCAGACGAACTTGAACATCATCAATGCCATTCAGGCTTGAAAGGTTCCGGTGCAACTCAATTGCTAAATGCTCACCAAATATCCTTTGATTTCGATATTGAACGAGCCACAATTTCAATGACTTGCTTTCGATAGCATGCGTTAACGCTCGATAACTTAATGTTGTTTCATAGATGTCAGGTTGTATTCCTTCGACTGAGGGACATAACGCTTGTAGTTCCTTAGTGTAGAAATTGATCCTCATGGGTCCATCAATCTCGAACGTGTCGAGTCGCCCATACTCGTTTTCTTCAATTTCTCGGCCAAGCATTGTTTCATCCATCTTTTTCCCCTTTCGTGGAAAGACATTCTTTGAACTTTGACTGTTGATAATCATATTCTTGATTCCTTGTGAACACATAGCTTCTGATCCCCTGCATATTTAATAAAATCAGTTCTACGCCAAATCAGCTAAGAGGAATGAGATTAGGGGCTACGTCGGGTGCTTCGGCAATACCCGTTGTGGGTTTTCGCTTTTTTCTCTCTGTACTGCGACGGTTATTTTAATAAGTTCTTTTATCTAAACGTAGCCCATTGCGTCTCTTCACAATCAGTGAAAAACCTTGGCAGAAGCCATTACCTACTGGTCTGAATTGTCTTTTTCTACTTGAATGCCGAGTTGGCGGTATAGAACACTTGCATTCTCTGAGTTATCAAAACCGAATGATTTTTCTTTTTCGTTTTGGGTTTCATCAGACTTTTCAGCTAACTCGTCAGTAGGAGGCCAAAGAACATCTTTAGATTCATCAATCACTTGTCTCCTCATATGTGCAGTATTAGAAGTGTACTTTCAACTTATCTCGGACTGTATCAGCCACGCTCTGTATTTGTAACTAAATCGTTATTCAATGCCCGACTGAGGAACGTCCAGTAGTTTTAGTGTGCAGGCGTTTAGCATGACGATTCAAACCAACAAGTTCAGTTTCTATACCTCGTTCCAAGAATTTATTTAAAACTGTGTCAATAGCTACGACCGCTGAAGTATCCCAAATTCGTGCCCCGCTTAAATCGATCTTTACCTTCTGCCCCTCAATAAAATCGTAATTAAAATCCTGAACTAAACCTTCTACAGAAGCAAAAAAAAGTTCTCCGGTAACTAAATACCGCAGTTCAGTACTGCTGGAACTATTTGAGATAGTAACGCGAACAACACGTGAAAGATTACGAACAAAGAATACTGCAGAGAGAAGAACTCCAACCCCTACTCCGTAAGCAAGATTATGTGTCATGAGCACAGTTCCTACAGTGGTTACCATTACTGCTGTTTCTGTTACTGGGACAGCTTTGAGATTAGCCGGCCGAATACTTGACCAATCAAAAGTACTGATTGAAACCATGATCATGACTGCCACTAAAACAGGCATAGGAATTTTTGCAACGAAGTCTCCAAATGCAATAACGAGGATGAACAAAAAAACTCCTGAAGACAAAGTAGAGAGACGTGCACGCCCTCCTGAACGATAATTGATTATTGATTGACCCACCATGGCACAACCAGCCATGCCGCCTAGGAATCCAGTTACGACGTTAGCTAAACCTTGTCCGCGAGATTCCACATTTTTATTACTACTCGTATCGGTAAGATCATCAAGTAATTGGGCAGTTAATAAGGATTCCAAAAGCCCAACTAAAGCTAAGGTTAAAGAATACGGGAATATTATTTTTAGCATTTCGAAAGTAAGAGGAACATCAGGAAAACTCAAACCTGGTAATGAATTTGGAAGCTCACCCATATCACCAACGGTAGGTAGGTCAATTTTAAAGAGAATAGCCATTAAAGTAACGGACACAATTGCAACCAGTGGAGAAGGAATAGCTTTTGAAAATCGTGGAAACAGGTAAATAATAAAGAGTCCAACCCCTATAAATACTAGATTCATACTTAAATTACCTCTATCACTTTGATTAGAGAGAAGGATGTGAGGAATTTGCGCCAGAAAAATAAGAATGGCTAGCGCGTTTACGAATGCAATCATTACGGTTCTTGGGATAAATTTCATTAAATCCCCTATGCCGATTCGACCAAAAATAATTTGTATTATTCCCGCCAATATTGTTGCTGCGAAAAGATAGGATACGCCATGTTCCTCAACAAGAGAAACAACGACTAAGGCCATAGCACCTGTCGCAGCAGAAATCATTCCTGAGCGACCGCCAGAGAAAGAGATAATGATCGCGACCGAAAATGATGCATAAAGCCCAACTTTGGGATCTACACCGGCGATAATTGAGAAAGAAATTGCCTCAGGAATTAGTGCCAGTGCGACCACAAGGCCGGAGAGTATCTCAGCTTTGGGATTTTGGAACCAATTACTTTTTGGGTGCAGTATTTTCGTAAACTGCGAAAAGAGGCGTAGTGATGTACGTGAAACCTTGCTTTTCATTAGCCCTCTCGCTCTGTAACGCCACCTGCGATTGGGCGCGGTCTATACGATACGACCTAATAGTCTTAATAGACCTGTTAAATCCGTCACAGTTGTTACAAACCCATGTAAATACGTGCTTCTAGCACTTCCACACACGCAAAAAGTAGTAAACCCCATATGGAGGAGGTTTACTTACGGGGGTGATTGCACGTTAGCGATAGTTCATTAGTAGTAAAGCGATGAGAGAACACTCATACAGCTAGCTAATCATCCAAAATACCCTGTAGATTGAATATGTGTACACAGCCACAGCATTCTTGCCATCTCATTTTTTCGTCCTATGAGCGGAGTAAAAGTATGGATCGATCAGGATCTTTGTACTGGCGACGGCATCTGTGAGGAGATCGCTCCAGCGATTTTCTTCGGGTCTGATGACGGTCTCTACTATGTGAGAGAAGCTAACACGGAAGTTCCTACAGAACCGACACACAGCTACCATGAACCTGTTGATGTTCCTGAAAACCTTTTGGAAGCAACCATTGATGCAGCTGAAGAGTGCCCCGGCGAATGTATCTTTCTTGACGTTGAGTAGTCACTAGTAATAGAGAAACACTGAATCCGTTTAAGTCTTGGAACAGATGTAGGGATAGATTATCTTTCTAAGAACAAATAACTGCGGACAGTGTCCCCTAGCGCCCCCACGGAAGGAAAAAAGATCTAGTCTTGCTGTACTCGCTGGTACGTATTAGTTATCTTTCAGGGACTCTAAAGGACTCAAAGCACATTTGGTAATCTCTCCAGCCAAAATGCAATTATGTCGGAGCTAGGAGAGAAATGCTAGTAGAAAATCAATACCAACCTCTCCCAAATTATCTGACCATTAAAGAATCAGAAATACACGGGAATGGCCTTTTTGCTTTATTGGACATACCGATTGGAACAGATCTTGGAGAAAGCCATTATCGTTGCAGCGAGTCGAGCGAAATTAAACGTACCCCTCTTGGAGGTTTCATCAACCATAGTGAATCCAGTAATTGTAAAAGAGTGGGTGGCCCCTCTTCTTTTCATATTATTACAACTAACGAAATCCGAGCTGGAGAAGAGTTAACAGTCACTTACACCTGGTACAGCCCTACTTAGATAGTTAGAACAAGAAGTACTGCAAGCACATAATTTCATACAATTAATAAAAAGTATGGACTAGCTTTTGCAATCAGGGTCGGTACAGCATCCTGAATTTACAGTCTTCGTTTTTTGTCCTTTTGGTTGCGTTCCTTTTGCTGTGACACGACCATTGGTTTTTCTCATTTTCGGAGGTTTGCCCATATAAAGAACTGTAATCGCCAACAGGTGAAACGTCACGAAACTCACTCTTATCTCTTAAATGAGTCACTGGTTCGCCGCTTCTATGTCTCTATTCTTTTACTTCTAATATAGCTACTTGTTCCAAGTCCAAAAAAGACAATGCACATACCTAATCCCTTTATCGCTGAAATATTCGCTTCAAGGAATAGAACAGCTGAGACTGTTGCAGTGACCGGCATAAGTAATTGTAGGATCCCTATTAGACTGAGCGTTGCTTTACCCTGCGAATAATTAAGCAATATATGCCCGACACCTGGAATGAAAGCAACAGCAAGTATTTGTGTTAAGTCACGTTGGGTTTGAGGCATTATCTCAGCTCCGGCAATGAGCATCATTGGGGTTAGAGTGAATCCGGACCAAATAAAGTAACCGGTCATAAATTCGGCGACTCCTAGTTTCGTTAATGCTTTTTTTGCGAAAGCAAAGTAGCCGGACCCGAGAGTTATCCCTAAGAGAGCAATAAGGTCTCCGCTTAGGTTTCCACTTCCTTCACTAGATCCTGCAAGCACTATGATGACAGCGCCGCTTATCGCAAAAATTGATAGACCGACGTCGCTTTTAGTGACCATTTCTGAGAAGAAGAAATAACTTAAGAAGATTATGATTAACGGTTGCAGTGAACTGATGAGACTTGCATTTATCAAGCTTGTAATTTGTGTTGACCAAAAAAATAACCCAATGGCGCTTCCGAAGCAGATACCAGCAGGTGCGCATACTAAAAAATTTTGCCAATTAAATCTTCGTTTCTGTTTATAGACCACATATAAGCCGAGAACAGGAACAGCTATCCAAGATCGCCAGAAAGCCATTGTCAAACCATGGACTTCTGAATCTGAAACAATCACTGAAGCTATTGCTATAAGTACATACCCGAAGCTACAAGAGATAATTCCTTCTTTAATTTTGTTTTCAGGAACTGAGCCTGACGTTTCCGTGTGAATTGTTAACTCATCTCGTCGGGGCCATCTCTGGCATTTCCTAAGGTTAGTTGCATTTACGTAGCCATGTGCAAACAGCAAAAAATGGAAGTCAAATTGATAAGAGCCTAAGGGTTTAACTATACATTAGGTTCAATGACCAAAAGATTCGTCACATGCATCATCGCCCTCATTGCTCTCGTAGGCGGTGTCGTAGCCTGCGGAGAAACACAAGTTGAGACGCCCTCTCCCGAACCAAAATCTATTTGGGAAAGAGCACCAGAAGAAGTTGGGGAACAATTCACTAACGATGCTTCGGACGTGCTTCCGGCACTCGCCCGGATCTCTATCATGGTAGATGACGAGGCCGAACCAGATGAATTCCCATACCAACGCGAGTGGATGCATGCTTCCATCAAGGTGTTTACAGATAACGATTCCATCTATGAAGGGCGCGCAGGGATCCACGTTCGAGGAAATACATCACGCGACTTTGACAAAAAGTCCTATGCTCTCGAGACCTGGGATGCTAACGATGAAGACCTCGATGTAGGTCTTCTTGGGCTGCCAGCCGAAGAAGATTGGGTACTGCAAGGTCCGTTCTCAGACAAGAGCTTAATTCGGAATCACCTGATCTACACGCTAAGTCGGGACATCGGTCGGTACGCTGCGCGTACTAGATTCGTGGAACTAGAAATCAACAGTGAGTATCGGGGCGTCTATGTATTGATGGAAAAGATTAAACGTGACGATACCCGAATGGCACTTCCTTCAGGAGCTGTACTCCTGAAGCGAGACTGGGTAGAGGGTGGTAATAGATTCATCCAAACGACATCCTGCAAAGATGATCTAAAAGTTGAATGGCCGGATGTCGTTGATGATGTTGTTGCCCGTCTAGACGCTGTAGAAGCCGAACTTCTCGGTGGAAGCTTCGGCTCTATTGACCTCAACAGCTTCGTTGACCACATGCTGATCGTCGAGCTTGGCCGTAACGTTGATGGATATGTTCTCAGCACATGGATCACGTTGTCTGAGGATAACATCCTAGGGATGGGGCCTGTATGGGACTATAACGGCGCCCTTGGGAATGCCTCGTATTTTGAGGCCTGGATACCTGAAGGCTGGCACTACGAGAATCCCGAATTTCCTGGTGACAATCCTCGTGGGTTCTGCTGGTATGAGGCCCTATTAGGGAATGAACCTTTTCTAGAACTCCGCCGGGAGCGCTGGCAGATGCATCGAGCTGGAGCTTGGTCCGATGTAGCTATTGAAGCTCGCATTGATGAAGCAGTGGCTATTCTTGAGCCTGCCATAGATAAAAATTTCGAACGTTGGCCCATTCTTGGCACAGTCGTCTGGCCCAATGATTTAGATGCTCAGAGTCGGACAACCTTTATTGAAGAAGTGACTTATTTGAAGTCCTGGGTCAGAGAACGGACAGCGTGGATGGATCTCGCTCTGCGAAACTAGAAGAAGAACCCAGTTAGTAGTTTGTAAAACAAACGTTAAGAAATATAAATTAACGCAAATGACTTGCAGGAGTTAAATTCACTTTCAAGTTTTCTGGTGATCGCAGATAAAAACCTTTCATTTCCGGAATCTCATCAGCAAATTCTATTGATGAAAAGTTATTTAGAGCGTATTTCAATGCTTCTTCCATTTCTAGTTTCGCGACAAGTGAACCCGTACAAAAATGCGACCCTCCTCCGAAAGCTCTGTTGTCTCCGGCAGGAGTAAATTGAGCACGCTGATTGCTTGCATAGCGATCGACTCGAAATTCATTAGGATTTTCGAATACCTCAGGGTCATGGTTCGCTGAACCAAGTAAGCACATTATCTTTGCCCCCTCTGGAATATATTCGCCATAGAAGTCGGCATTATTTATTGTTTTACGAACGGCTCCTTGTACTGGGGCCCGAAACCGAAGTATTTCTGCGATAGCAGACGGGATTAAACTTTTGTCATTTTGTAGTTTCTTCCATTCAGAGGGATGTCGAATTAATTCTCTGAATAGATTAACGAGAGCCCTGTCCGTTGTCTCTATTCCTGCGGAGAGCAAAAATGCGCAGAACGATTTAATTTCTTCTTCAGTAAGCATTTCTGATTCGAATTCTATAGAACACAAGTCAGAGAATAAATCTTGTGTTGGGCATTGTTTTTTCTTCTCAATCGCAGGGTCTAGCCATTCAAATAATTCTTCTCGTGCCTTCATTCCGCGCCTATGTATTTCGGGGTCGCCGGTTACATTTGATACGCTCGCAGCAACAATATTGTGATACCAGTTAGGGAATGCTGTGGCTTCTTGCATAGCCATCAAGTCACCGATGACCTCTAACGGGATGATTGAAGTAAATTCTTGCTTGATATCAACTGAATGAGGTGCCCATTTGAGCTTGTCTCCGCAAGACTTGACAATGAGCTTAACCAATGTACTAATTTCGCCGTTAAGCTTTCGTGGGTTACGTAATCGTTTTGCAAGGATTGCTGATTTTTTTCTATGTTCCTCTCCTGTCATGTGCAAGATAGTTCGACCATATATTCCTGAACTACCTGCACCCGCTTCCATCGGTTCGAACTCTTCGTTGCTCTTAAGGACTCTTGAGACGTCATTCCACCGAGAGACTACCCAACCATCCATTGGTTCGCTGTAGAAGATTGGTAATCCTTGACGAAGTTGATCAAAGACCTGATAGTGGTCAATCTTTTCCCCGGATAAAAGGGTATGGAACTCTTCTATTAGGTCTGTGCTCATCTTAAAGAATTGTAGTCAACAGATAACTTCACACAAGATTAGAGTCCTTAAAAAGCGTTAGGTGTTGCCTCCCACTGTTTTAATTAAAAAGATTTAAGTATTGACTGAGAAATGAGAATTGATGACAGTAGCTAAATTTTTTATTTGCAATGGTAAATCTTTAGTGCTCGAAAACCACTGTTCGGTCGCCAAGAAGAAATGCTCTACCACTCGAGTGAGCTTTAACAGCACGCGAAAGTACGCGTCTTTCTATTTCGCGACCCTTTTGTTCCATTGATTCCGGAGTGTCGTTGTGAGTAACTCTTGCTATGTCTTGAGCTAGTATTGGCCCTTCATCGAGTGCAGGGGTTACATAATGTGCTGTAGCCCCAATGAGCTTTACTCCACGATCCCATGCTTGATGGTAAGGCTTTGCTCCTCGGAAACTAGGAAGAAAGGAGTGGTGGATGTTAATGATTCGACCGTGAAGTTGATGACAAAAATTTTCGCTTAATATTTGCATGTAACGGGCCAGGACAATGAAATCAATATCGTACTCTTTTATGACCTTGAGAAGTTCATACTCAGCTTCTTCTCGTGTTTGCGGGGTAACTGGAATATGTTGAAACGCCGCACCATTATCTTCAGCATGCTCTTTAAGGTCCGTATGGTTTGAGACAACAATAGGTATTTCTATTGCAAGTTCACCTGTTCGTTTTTTATAGAAAAGGTCCAGCAGACAGTGGTCGTAACGGGAAACCATAATAAGTACTTTCGGGAGTTGCTTTTCCTCCCGTAACGAAAATTCAGCAGAGAATTCTTCTGCTACTTTGCCCAATGCATCATTGATAGTATCTGGGGGAACTCCATCAATCTCAAAGCATGTGCGCATGCAAAAGGTATCAGATTTGATTTCTGTGCATTGAGCATTCTCAAGGATATTGCCGCCAATGTCAAAGAGGCGGTGACTTACCGTACCGAGAATGCCTTTCTGATCAGGGCATGACAATGTAAGAATATAGCGACTCATTACACTATTCTATGGACGTAAACTTCCGACAGCTACTGCAAACATGTAACCTCGGTGAAATTGATTATCGCTCAAATGTTGAAACAACTTCGAAATGAGATGTTTGTGGGAAAAGGTCAAGAACCTGAATCTCTCCTAATTGAAATCCCTTATTCACCATTCTTCTAGCATCTCTAGCAGCTGCCGCGGCGTCACAACTAATGAGAACCACAAATTCTGCTCCTGTTTGGTCAACAATGGATGGAACCTGTTTACTCATTCCGCTTCGCGAGGGGTTCGCTATCACAAAATCATGCGGTGAGGTTTCCCATTTTTCAACACGGGTACAGACATGGTTAACTGAATCACCTAAATTATGAATGGAGTCTTTTACCGCTGAAGCATTCTGTTCTACCGCAGTGACTTTGCGTCCAGACCCTATCGTCCCAGCAAAAATACCAACTCCGGAATATAAATCCAGCATTGATGCTGTTCTGGTTACGTTTTCGTGAATGATTTCGTTCACAGTCCGCACAAGTAGTTGGCTTCCTTGGGGAGATGCTTGAAAAAATGACTGCGCTGAAACTCTCCAGTCCTTATCGCAGACTCGTTCAATAATGTTTGCTGACTCTCCTTTTTGAAGCTTCTCATAACTAGTCACTTGGACGTCTTCAAGAGTTTTGACTCCTTTCGGCGAAGTTGAGACGACCGCTAAAGATTTCCCTGTCAAGGTACTTGTTCGGATAACTACTTGTTTGTTATTTCCGAAATGGCTTTTCGTCATTATTTCTTCAACCCGTTCGTGAGCTATGCCACAAGAATTTAGAGGAATATGGTCATGACTCCGGAAACCCCTCATGCCAGCTTTCCCATCATGTACTGAACAACGAATAGTTGTGCGGTACCTTACCGGCTCTATAGAACCGCCATACGAAACAGTATGGTCGGTAAATTTGCCTATACGTTCAAAAGCCTCCTGAACGATCCGAAGTTTCATTCGCTTTTGAAGCTCACCGTCTGCGTGTTGAAGATTACATCCCCCACAACCATTTTGAACATGGTTGCAGAAGGGATCTATTCGTTGGTCATGTGGTTCTAGAACAGCGACAGCATTTCCGCGAAGGTATTTAGGTTTTTCATCAGTTACGGCAATGCTAACTTTTTCACCGGGTAATGCGCCTCGGACGAAAATGGCTCTGCCGTCAGCACAGCGCCCTACACCATCTCCTTCTTTCGCTAAGCCGTCGATTGTTATGCGCATTATTTCCCAATCGTACTAAACAAAAATTGCAGTATCGCCTAACTCAGCGAAGAAGTGAACAGATTCAATATATGAGGAATCAATAATCGCATATTCTTAGGAGAGATTAACCGGTAACTTACAGAGTTCTTGCTTGAGAAGAATAAATTGGAAGAGTTGATTATCAGAGAAGAACAATCATGACGTCTACCCTAAAATCGGTGCTTCCGAAAATTTTTTGATCGCCGTAGTGATCTTTCCACTTGGGTGTCGCTCAAGCGAAACATCTGCACCTTTAGTGGAAGATCAATGACGAATATCAAACAAGCGCTCAAGGGTAAAGACCCTTCCTCAAAAGTGCTATTTTGTGAAGGTCAAATAAGCTCGTTAGCGTTTCGTTGGTTGCAGGTGCGCTCGCCGTGCTTTCCTGTTTGGTTTACCTTTATGGTTTCCTTTGGATTTTCTGCTGGCGCCATTTGACTGAGCATTCTTAGGACCCTCATTATTTGATTTACGTTTTGGGTGTGAGGAATTAGATTTTCTTGAATCCGAGTTCTTATTATTCGGGCGTTTCTTGGAAGACCCTTTTTTATGACCACTGTTTGATTTCTTTTTCTTATTTTGTGAAGAGCCACCTGAGTGCTTCTTTTGATCATGTTTAGGTTTCGGCTTCTCTCCTTTTCTCGTATTTTGTTGAGAGCCACCTGAGTGCTTCTTTTGATCATGTTTAGGTTTCGGCTTCTCTCGTTCTCCCGTATTTGATTGGGAATGCAATTGAGACAGTTCATCCGGGTAGATTTCACGAATAGATTCTTCAATTCCCAAACGTTTCTGAAGTTTCTTCGCGATTTTCTTTTGTTCAGGCTGAATAATTGAAAAGACTATTCCTTGATTCCCCGCTCTAGCTGTTCGTCCTGATCTATGGATATAGGCTTTATGGTCCTCGGGAGGATCATAATGGATGACTAGAGCAACTCCATCAATGTGAATACCTCGAGCAGCGACGTCTGTAGCGACAAGCGCTTGAGCTTTACCGGTACTGAAATTCTTTAATGCCCTTTTGCGTTGATGCTGACTTTTGCCACCATGGATAGATTCTGCATTAATTTCTAACCTATTAAGTTGTTTGACTAAACGATCAGATCCATGACGTGTCCTACAAAAGATAATTGCCGGCCAAACTGAATTAACTGCTTTTGCCGCAAACTCTGACTTAGCTGCTTTCTTCACTATTGAAAATGCGTGAAAAGCATTTGTAATATCGGGTGTCTTCTCCCCTACCTCTCTTACCAGTGGATTTCGTTGGTAATCTTTTTTGAGTTTTTTGATGTCTTGGTCAAGCGTCGCTGAGAAAAGAATCGTTTGTCGATCATCGGAGGTTTGATCAAGAATTCTCTTCACGGCAGGCATGAATCCCATATCTGCCATTCGATCAGCTTCGTCAAGAACTACTTGCTTGACCTCATCTAAACTTAACTCATTCTGTTCTAACAAGTCTTCGAGGCGCCCTGGGCAAGCTACGAGAATATCAACCCCTTTAGCCAAAGCCTTTCGTTGAGGTCCATAACTAACACCACCATAGATAACGGAAACGTTCCTCTTGCCGCTAAAAGCTCGTAATTCTTTGCAGATCTGGTCTGCTAATTCTCGTGTTGGAGCTAGAACTAAACTTTGTGGTTTCCTTGGCTTCGATGCTTTTGTCCTTACGACAAGAGGTATCCCGAACGCAAGTGTTTTTCCTGATCCTGTTGGGGCCCTGCCGCAGATATCTTCACCGCTTAAGCCTTCTTTGATCGTTATCTTCTGGATTTCGAATGGTTCAGTTATCCCTTGCTGTGCTAGAGCTTCGGTTACCCAGTCCGGAACACCGAGTTTAAAAAAAGTTGATGACATTACAGTTCCTATTCATTCCTTTTAAGAATTTCGTACCGTTGATGCAAGCATTAAGAATCTCTTTGTGCAGCAAACTGATAGTTCGAACCTACGAAGTAGCAGCAAATGCGATACGGCTATCTGATCATAGCTACTTATTATCCTAGATCCTCTTCAATCTGGTCTAACAGAGGAAAATCTCTGATACCAAATATTGAGTTTCAAAATCATTTAATTTATCGTTTGACCCATTCTTCACAGCCGATACTTGTAAAGCCGATGTCGCTTAACTGTATATCAACAATCGCGTTACCGTCTGTTAGTCCTGCTGTGATGGTTTCGCTTATGGTTCCACCTAGCCCGCTTAAGCGTTCCCAAGAACAAAAAGGGTTGTTAAATGGCACACTCGTGTCTCTTCTAGAAACGTAGGTTCCAGCTTCAATATCAACCCCAATTTCCCATGTTCCGCTTCCGAAAGCCGCCGGAAATCCTGACTGTGATACAGCATCAAGATTGGTAGAGGATCCGTTACCTGATAATTCTTTAAGTTGTATTAGTTCAGCTTTCGTAGCGTCAAGTTCAGTTTTCGTAGAGTCAAGTTCTGCTTTCAATTCAGCTATCGCATTAGATGAGTTACTACAACCAAATATGACGATCATTAAACCTACAAGCGCAATGGCAATGAACTGACGCATCAATTTAAGATATCACTTTCGAACCGTAATCTTCTATTCAAAGAGACCAGTTATAAATCATTAGGTTAGACTGAATTCTAGATATGCATGATTTGATTATGTTGCTCAGCGGTTTAGTCGCAGGCACAATTTTGTTCCACTCAGCAGTGGTTGCCCCAACCGTCTTTCGCACTTTGGGAGAAGCCGACGCAAGCATTTTTCTACGTACAATCTTTCCCAAATTTTTTCTATTTCTGAGCTTCCTTAGTGCAGTGAATCTCTTTTCTGCGATAATCGATAACCAACCGAGAATAGTGATTGTTGCGGCACTGAGCACTGTTTTAATGGGGGTAGCTTACGCTTTGATTCCAGCGACTAATCGAAGTCGTGACGCTGGACAGCAGCAACGTTTTAAACAACTCCACAGGGTAAGTGTGTTACTAACTGTTTTAGTTTTGTGCATCAACATATCAGTTATTTTTATATAGGCGTAACCAAGACTCTATACTTTCTGACTTGCTTTAATTTAGTGATAGTAATTCAGAATACGCTTGGTGTTAGGGTTAAGAGGTGGAACTACCCGTACCAATGCATCTAGCTCCGAAACCTGTGTTTCGAGGATGGTCTCATGGAATTGCACTAATAATTGCTATTGCACTCTCCCCTATTCTTATTGCTCTTTCGTCTAATGCACGACTGCTTTCTATCCTGTATTCAATGGCAGTTATAGGACTCTTTGGAGTTAGTTCGTGCTATCACGGGTTCTCTTGGAGCGCTTCAGCTCATGATCTCCTCCGGAGAATTGACCATTCAATGATCTTCATAACGATTGCAGCGACCTACACTCCAATTTCGTGGCTTCTGCTTCCTCGTTCAGCGGCAATAACCGTACTCATAGCAGCCTGGGCGGGAGCGGCAATCGGTGTTTTAATTATGATCTTCTGGCCGAAAGCGCCTCAAATTGTTCTAGTCCCAATATTTCTAATTGTTGGGTGGAGCGCCCTACTCGTAATACATGATTTTCTCGCTTCTATGAGCGCAACTGGTTTCATCTTCTTGCTCTTGGGAGGTTCATTTCATACTATTGGCGCAGTCGTTTACGGGTTGAAGAAACCTGACCCGTGGCCGAATACGTTTGGCTTTCATGAAGTCTTTCACTTTTGTGTAGTGTGCGGAGTTGCGTCGCATTATGGTGTGATTGCATTCATAGCTCTTCCAGCAGCGTAAACGACGAACACTTCACCTCTTTAGGTTGTGTAATTCCTAGATAAATTACCTTTTCGTAACTCGGTGCGTAGTTGCTATAAGCTATCAAGATGCACACAGGCCGGAATGATGATATGAAACGCGCTCGGACTCGGTCAGCGGTACGATTGCTTCCTGATGCAAGCGACAAAAGTACTGGATTTAACGTAAACGTTGATTTTGAGGGGTTTAGTCAGGTTAATGATGTCTTTTGCCGGTCACAATATGACCCAGAGGTTAAAAGCTCAAAAACTGAACGCTTCTATGATATGTACAGGAAGCCTTTGGCGGATTGGCGTGGGTCTGATGGCTACCAGCAACATGATTATGCATTTCGGAATGCGACCTGGCATGTCGCAGACATTTTTGCTGAATTGCGAGAGGTAGATGACCGCCGAGACGGCTTCTTAGATCCACTATCGTTACTAAAAGACGGACCTGAAGAGCAGATAGAATTTGGGTCAATTGAGGAAACTACTCGGATAGTTAAGCAAGCAGCAAAAACTGTGGGCGCTGACCTTGTTGGGGTAGCTGACGTTGATAGTAGATGGTCCTATACAGAACTCTTTTCGATGCAGTCTAAGGCACCCAAACCCAACAACATTGATGATGGCCTTTCATCTGTCATTGTCATTGGGCAGTCAATGAATAATGAGCTCCTTGATACAGCTCCATCAGCACTATCAGGGGCAGCTACTGGAATGGGCTACTCTCAAGATGCCTTGGTGCTACTCACCTTGTCACAATTTATTCAAAATTTGGGTTATCGAGCTGTGCCTTCAATGAATGATTCCGCACTTGCAATCCCCTACGCCGTTCAGGCGGGTTTAGGCGAGTACGCCAAACATGGTCTAGTTATCACTCCTGAATTTGGGTCAAGCGTTCGTTTCGGGAAAATCTTTACCGATATGCCCTTAGAAGCGGATAAGCCTATTCGTTTTGGGGTGAAAGAAATGTGCCAGCTTTGCAATGCATGTTCGAAAGCATGCCCAAGCAAAGCTATCCCCGATACTGAACCATCGCCGGTGACGTTCAATCGTTCGAATGTTTCAGGTGTAACCAAGTGGACTATTGATGGGGAAGCATGCTTTTCGTACTGGGCTAAAATCAATACTGATTGCGCCGTATGTATTCGTGTCTGCCCATTTACACGCGACTACACCAGCTTCTGGAATCGAGCATGGTTGAAACTTGCTGGATCACGCTTTAGAAGATTTGCGCTACGACTCGACCAGAAATCCATTAGGGGGAAACGAGTAAAGACGCTCTTGTGGTGGTTCCCCAAAAGCAAAACCTAAACAAGTAGTTATCTCAAAAGCTTAAATAGTAGAAGACACCTGTTTTGCGTTTCCCTAGAATTGAATGACCTGGTGCGCCGATAACTAAATTCCCATTAATGACAGCAAACGAGGTTCCAAATTCTGCATCTGCCTGAGATTTACCAGTGAACTCATTTTGTCGTGCATAAAGAATCTGATCCGCTCCTGTTGATATTCGACCATTCAGTCCAGGAAGTATTGCTACCCCACCAGCATCAAGTTTTCTAGCTATGGATTCTCCGGGAACTCCGATGAGGATATCTAATGATTGATCTCCGATAATGTCAGCGAGAAGTATGTGAGCTCCGAATCTATCTTTGACTTCAACCGTATTTTTCACTCCATTGGAATTTTGGTGGAGCGTTTGGACTGATTCCGCTGCGTCGGTCCACCCTTTGGGATTGTATTTGATTTGGACCATGCCGGCTTGGGTTCTGCCTCGTGAATAGCTTTCTCCTGGGACGCCGACGGCGAGATCAGCTGTTCCATCTCCATTTTTGTTAGTCATATTACATTATCTCCTAACGAGAAATATGTAAATTGATGTTGCTTGCTGGCTTGACCCAAGCAAGCAGGTACTTGTGAAGTTATGAGA
>MDTC01004929.1_pt1 | contig 19030 bp, 26 predicted proteins | sample 811181 | NCBI WGS metagenome assembly MDTC01 (sample SAMN05326644, study PRJNA326480) | marine metagenome | isolation source: seawater | place: Pacific Ocean: North | collected 2011
GATAAGAAATATTATCATCATACAGATGATTGGGAACTTGGTGAAACACGTAAAAATCAACGAGAACAACATATGTGGGACACAAAAGAATTATTATTATATACAAACCAATTTTACATTATAGGTAGTATAACAACAGCGTTAGCCTTAATTTTTGCTTATAAGAGGTATGGTTAAGTTTAGTAAAAAATAATTATGTTTATAATTATATATACATAATTATGAACTTTAATGGTTATTTAAATCTTCAAAAAGAACATTTAATGGATTTAGGAAATAATAGTAAAATGGGAAATAGTGAAGCTGCTACCGCTATTAGTGAAATCCAAACCAAACTTGATAATGTAAGAAATGCATATAAAGAAACAGATGTTACAACACGTGATATATTAACACACCAAGATGAAATTACTGATATGGTAAATCAAGAAACAGATCGTTTACAAGTTAAAAAAAAGAATATTGATGATGCATTAGAAGGACAAAAAAGAATGATTATGTTAAACGAAAGTTATAGAATGAAATATAGTCATTATTTAAAAATAGTTCTCACTGTTCTTACTGTTACTGTATTATTTGTAATTGTTAAAATGTTATCTACCAAGGTTCCTGGTATTCCAGGTGCTGTTTGGGATTTAATCCTTATTATTATATTCACAGTAGCAATCGTATATGTATACTACGTATGGAGCGATATGCAACGTCGTGATAATATGAATTTCAATAAATTGTTCTTCATTTCTCCTGACCCAGAAAAGGCTAGTTCAACTGCTACACTTCAAACACAAAATGATACTGGTAGAAAGTCATTATGGGATGCTATTAAAAATGTTGAATCCACATGTAAAGGTAATGACTGTTGCGCTGGTAGTGACATGCAATATAATTCAGAAACCAATACTTGTGAAGTTGTAAATGCTTTTGGTAATATAGGCGTAGAAGAAGAAGGATCAAGTGTAAATGATTTAGTTAAACCTACCGACCCTGATGAATACAGTAATTATGGAAAATATCTATAATTTAATAAGTTAATATTATATATACAGATTTTTATATATAATGGGAAATGATGTAACTGTACAATTTCAAATACAATATCATGGTACAAAAGGAGATGAAAATTTTGATTTATATTTATTTGGAAAAAAATTTACATTTAGAAATATAGGCACATCTCAACAAAATTTAGTAAGACGCATTACTGGACCTATGTCTGAATTAAAAATTGTTTTTCATAATGCTGGTTCAGGTAGTAATAGAAGATGTTGGACTGAAAATCATAGAAGATGTAGAACAAGACGTAGATGGGGTAGAAGAAGAACTAGCTGCAGTGGTAATCCGAGAGTACAAAAATGTAGTGGTGGAAACTGGCAAAGAAATGTTGTTATAAAAAGTTTAAAACTAAATGGTTCTGATATTAAAGAATTTATGCACAGAAGTGTAACTAGTTGTGACCCTAGATCTGGAAATGTTACTAGAAAATTTCCAATTAGAGGTGGTGTTCTAAATACAAGTGGTGCTTTTAAAATTACAAAATCAGATATTAATGCTAATGCTATAGGGTCATTCGTTCAAAAACCTATATATGATAAAGCAGTTAGTGATTTATCAACCGCAAATATTGCAAGCCAATCATGTAGTAAAAAATATAGCAATTTAAATACTAAACATGGCAAACTTACTTCTGATTATAATGATTTAATAAAAAGATTGGGGTTATCAGGTAATACAATAAAAAAACAAAAAGGACAAATAGCAAATTTGAATTCAAAAATTACATCATCATTAGCAAATGCAGCTACAGCAGAAGAACAAGTAAAAATATTACAAACAGCAGTAGTAGATAGTGAAGCACAACGTGCAACCACTGATGTAAATTATGAAGAAACTGTTAAAAATAGATATCAAGATATTGAAAAAGAAAATACAAACTTAGAAAAAGAAAATAAGGACAGATCACAAACAAATGATACGTTTAAGAAAAAGACATATTATCAAAAAGAAAATGCTTCTAAATATGATGATTATAATTACATTATGTTTTACATTTATTTATTTTTAGTATTCGGTGTTATTTGTATGTTTTTATTTAAAGATTCAAAAGATTGGGATAAATTTAGAAAAAATATATGGTATTCTGTAGGATTTTTTATTATTATTATATTATTTCCTTTTTATATTTATGATTTTGAATTAAGAGTGCTTTCTATTATAAATTATATTTATTCTATGTTCTCTTCGCGTGTATATAATGGCGAAGCTTTTTAAAACTTATGTGTATATCTATATATTATTGTTTGAATTATAAACCAAAAACATTGTAAACCATCTACAAATGTCCATTTGTTATTATGCTCTATAAAATGTAGTCTTTCGCGATATTTTTTTTCATATTTATCAATAATATCAAGTTCTACATTATTTTTTTTTTCATCATAATTATCATCTAAATCTATGTAAAATCCATAATCGTCTTCTATCATTTTATATTTTTTAAACATATTTAAAAAATATAAAAAAACAATTTTATGTAATTTATAGTTCACTGCTATTAATTTCTTCAACATCATCATTATCAAATACATTAGCTATATTTGAATTATATTTTATTTTTATTCCTTTCCAAATGCCATCTCTACATGTGCCATATATTTTATCGATATATGCATGAACATCTTTTGCAAGAGGTCGTGTTTGTTGTCCATAATTAGCTGTCCACCACATATTAAATTCTTGATTTATTTCATTCTTTTCAATAACACCATTTTTCTGTTTTATTACTTTTTCTGTCATAAATGCGGTAAGATAATCTTGACTAGCACGATATTTATTACTTGCTTCCATTACTAAATCAATATCTTTTACTAATCCTCCAGTTTCACAAGCTTTTTTAATTAACATTGCTGCAAATACTTGTTTCCATTTAGGAAATTTCTCTTTAGTAAGTGTTGTATCCAATTTAAATTGATATGGGCTATCTGGATCGTCTGTTACAGGATTTTCTTTAAAATGTGATTCAAATGGAACTACTCTTATTCTTCTCCATGTACCAAAATCATCAGAATTTATTGTCATATATACATTTGTTGTTACTACTAATTTTAATTGAGGTTTAAATGAAATTGTCTTTTCAGCAAATGGTACACGACCTTGTAGATTATCTTCACCACTTGTTATCTGTTTCATTATACCTTCGTTGATAACATCATGTTTTGATGGTTCTTGCATTAGAGCATATCTTTTTCCTTTTAATTCTACCATCTCTGGTGATACTCCACCTACTTTAGTTCTTTCCTTTCCTGTAATCATTGATAATGGGACATCGCCTTTATATTCACCTAATATTAGTTCCATAAGAGATATCAATACTGACTTACCATTCTGACCTTTTCCTACATACATATTAAATGTTTGACAATCGGTTGTACCCATTAATGTAGATGCCAAATGTTGCCACATATATTCTTTTAATTCTTTTTTTCCATTTTGTTCATTTACTCTTGGAAATAATGTATCAAAGAATGCATGTATCTCATTTTGAATAGGTATTGTTTTAGGTGTTAATTCAACATAATCAATATTTGTACAAAATGAAATATAATCATCTGGTCTACCAGGTCTAAATTTTTTCTCTTTGAAATCAAATACACCATTATTAAAGCATAACAAATATGGGTTCATATCTAATTTTTCAATAAAATCATTGTCATAAAAGTTTTCCATAGCTTCAATCATCAATAAATTCTTTTTTGTACATTGTTTTAATAATTCTAATATTTTTGATATTTTTCTTACTATTAGTTTATATTTTTCTGTCTTTTTTTGTTGTATTGGGTCTGCTAAATTTTGTGTTTCGCAATGATGTGATAACTGTTTTGTAATTTCCAAGCTTTTACTTGCATATAAACTACGCATGTCATGAGATATAGCTTTTCTCAATGATGTACCTGAATCATTTTTTCTCCATCTATGATGTGAAAATTTATACCAATGTTTTTTACCAATACTTGTACATACATAATCATTTTTCATCATTTGATACAATACCGCTGCCAAATCTACATCTCCACCTTCGTATTTTTCTGACATCATACCATTTATGCCTTCTTCACCGTATATAGTTCGGTCTACATAAAATGATATATTATCTTCGGATATCTTTTTATATGCTTCTGGATTTTCTTCTCTTACCCAATGTGCTAATGAACGTTTTGTTATACCACCTTCTTCATATGATACTGCATCATTCCATGTATTTACTAATTCATCTAATTCAGTACTTGAACATTTGAATGATTCTGATTGACTACTAAATTTTATCCATACAATTAACAATTTATTCAATGGAATTCCATCTTTATCCTTATCTGAATTCTTTAATGCCCAACATACCCGTATCCATTTACTATAACTTCCTTGTCCATAAAATTTAGATGATAACGCCATTGTATAATTAGCTGCTTCTCTCAAATTATAATCATCACTCTTTAAATTATCTAAAAATGTTTCATATAATATATCAATATCTGCTTGACACTTGATTAAATTCAAATTTGAATTAAAGGAATTATCTTGTAATGTAGGTATTACATTACTTACTACACGTTTTATAGGTATATTATTTGAAGATAATTCATTCATGTTATTGTATTCACTCATAAAACTAGATTTCATATCAAATGAAGGGTTATTTTTATTTCTAATTGATAATTCATAGATATCAGGTACATAATCACTAATTATTTCTTTTGATAATTCACCATCACAGCTATCATATGTAATTTTATATACACATGTAATTTTATATGTATCATGTTTCGGTTTTTTAGAACCATATAATTGCCAATTTGTATGACCTTCTGTAATTCCTGCATCTAATACATCATCCCATGTATTAATTATAGGCAAATCCGACCATGCTTCTTTTATTTCTAGCATTACCTTATTTCTTATAATTTTTTGTGTAGTCCTATCTACATTTAAACCAAATATTAAATGTATACCATCTTTTGTAATTTCCTTTTCTTCAACTGGATTTACTTTTTGTTTTTCCATTACAAATATTTTCCATTCTACATCTGATTTAAAATTATAAATATCTCCAAGACAACACAAATATGTATCTAATAAATCATTTATATGTTCTACTGTATGTTGTCTATCTTTTATACTTATATTATATCTTAAGTCAATATCTACTAACAGTGGACCGTTATTTTCTAACTGTTTCTCTGTTAAATATTCACTTTTTTGTTTATCTAATATGTCTCTTTTATATAATTTTAAAAATGTTGGATAGTCTTTTTCTGATATAGAATAACTCCCACCTATAATTCCTGAACCAGACTTTTTATCCCCTATTCTAGTATTTGTGATTGATAATTTATCTGGATTTCCCTTTTTGACTAGATTAGCCATAAGGAAAGTTTGAAATGACATATCTGATGATTTATTAGATTTTTCTGACATTAGATATATATTCAATATATTTTTTATTTACTTTTCCTTATTATTAATTATTCAATTTTATAGATTACTTTATATGTATAATGCTGTAAAATAATTATATTTTAACAATTATATTACCATAAGTATTTATTCTAAATGTTTTTGTAAAACTATTATTTATAAAATTGAATTAAATATATGAAATATATATATCGTAATAATTAATATGAAGTTCTGTATAAAATGCGATAACATGTGTTATATTTCCATAAATCCTGATAATCCTAATGAAATTAATTATTATTGTCGTGTTTGTGGACATAATGAAAGTAATTCCGATGAACTTTGCATTTTAAATACTCAATATAGCAAAGTTAATGATAATGTTAATATAATTAGCGAATATACTAAGTTAGACCCTACATTGCCACATCTTTATAATATTGATTGTATTAATCCGGATTGTAAATGTAATACAGATAAAAATATCAATTCTGATATTATATTCATACGCTATGATGAAAAAAATTTAAAAAATATATATATTTGTACACATTGTGATATTTCTTGGAAATCTTCTAGTAAATAAAACAATATAAAATTGATTATTATTTTTTTTGTTAACTAATTTAGAAATAATACTACACTTTATATATAATGGCAGACTTTAAACAAAATATTGATGATGAAATTGATAATGAATCATTAGGTGTTGCTTCTGATGAAGAAGACGAACAGGAAGATGATTTGATTAATGGAATTGCAACTGTTAAAAATGCAAACAAAACTAAAAAAGCTATTAAAATTAAAACTGATGATGACGAAGAAGATGATGAAGATGAAGATGACGAAGAAGATGATGAAGATGATTACGATGATGATGATGAAGAACCAATTGAAGATGAAACTAATCAAATTGTAGGCAATAATATTAATAATATTGATGATGATTTAAGTATTAATTTTGATGATTTTGAAAATGATTCTGACGATGATGATGATGATGAAAATTATCTACAAAAATTTGAAGATATTAATAAAAGTAATCTTTTAAATATGCATCATCCTGAATTGGTTTGTCATAATAATGATGAAATTGATGCTTTATCTACTGTTCAAAGAGATAAAAATAATAATATTATTGACCCTTTACATAAAACTGTGCCTTTTATTACAAAATATGAAATTGCACGTGTTATTGGAGAACGTGCAAAACAAATTGAATCAGGAAGTAATATATTTACTGAAGTAGATGAAAATACAATTGATAGTTATTTAATAGCATTAAAAGAATTTAATGAAAAAAAAATCCCTTTTATTATTAAAAGACCTATGCCTAATGGCAGTTGTGAATACTGGAAATTACAAGACTTAGAAATATTAGTTTAATCTTTAAAAAAACATGTAAAATATCTTTTAAAACATGATTTTTTTTCTTCCTTTCGCATTAATAATTTTTCTAATACTGATACACATCTTTCATTGTCACTTACAATAGTTTCATTATAACTATCTAACATATTTATAATATTATTTATATTATAAATAAATATAGTTTTTTTAATGTTTCATATTTTTTCCACAGTCTAAACATGTTACAAATATAGTCGCCGGTTCATCCGCACTCCTTGTTTGTAACTCATAATATGTACATCTTTTTGATTTACATTTCTTACATGTAAACATATCTGTTGATGCTTGTATACATGTATTATATTTATTCTCGTCCCTTTTTATTTTTTGTTCTATTAATTCTTTCCAACGTGATGGATTCATTTCTTGATGTGTCATAAATGCTAATGATTGATGTGTTATTTCACCATTATTTATTTGTTCCAAAAACAACGGATTTTTTAAATTTATATAAACGCTTCTTAATCTATCCATGTATAATTGTAAAAATTTCTTGTTATCCCATTTTTTTAATATTTTCTTACGTTTTGCCTCCTTATATGCATACATATATATTCCTATCTCTATATTTGACGCTAATTTTTTATCTTTAATTTTTGGAAACATTTTTTCTCTAACATTTTCTCTGAATTTTACCCCCTTGTCTTTAAAAATGTTTTCTGACATTCTATTATATTTTACAATATTATTTATTATTTATATTATTCAATTTTATATTATTAATAAAAACATTTCATCCACCACCTTTTTTTTACTGGTATGATATCACCTGTATTTGTGTCTATTTTAAACCATCTTACTCTTGTCTTTTTTTTTGTATTTATCCAATCATTACATGCATCTATAGAATTATCGTTATTTAAACATCTTACACAAAATTGACCATCTGATACACATCCTGCACATATCTCCATATCACAATATATACATTTTGCTATATTTCCTTGACTATACCCACATGATTGACACATTGTTCTTTTATCCAAATACCAATTCGCATCGTGAACTTGAATTGCATTTCGCATTAATAATAATATATTTGTTATTATTAATAAATAAATAAAATTTCAATTTTATAATTTTCTTCTTGTCTTCCTAACTTTCTTTTTGCTCTTTTTTGTTTTTTTAGATTTTTTAGATTTTTTAGATTTATTCATTTTTCTTTTTCCACCAACTTCTGGTAGTAAATATTGTAATACAAGACCTGCTATTTGGTCTTCAATTTCTGAAGAACTTTCTTCACTATTTAATTCTTCTAATGAATAATTCTGTACATGTGGATAACTCAATATCATATCTAAATTTACTATTATGCTTGCAAACATATTTAATAAAAAAAAATCTCTATGTGTTGGTTCTGTTATTCTTATTAGTCCATTTGTATATCTTAATAATTCTTGTTGTATAAAATATGATTCATTTTCATCAAAGCCATTATTATTAAGTTCTAATATTTTATATTCTATTATAAGACCTGCTATATCATATGATAATATTGTTAGCCATTCATGTTTTATTGTATTACCTGTTCTACTTGGTGTTTCAATTAAATTTACCTGACGATATGCTTCCATATTATCATCAAATATGTATTCATCTATATACCTTATTAAAATTTCACTTGGTTCATCTATATCCTCTCTACATAATGGACAAGTTGTTGTTCTATTATTTAATAGATTTGTTTGTCTTAACTCACCTAAACATTCATCATGTAAATAATGTCCAGCATCACATCTTAATTGTGTAGTTTCTTGACTACCTATTGGTTCAAGACATATTGGACATTCGGTATTAACACCACCTTTTTGTTTTTTCATATTATATTTATATTATAATATGATTTTATTTTATATATGGATAGGAAATCAGATTTAGTCAACCGAGGACATGACCTACTAGTTCACGATTATGATGGAAAAATAGTATTATTAAGTGATGCCAAAGTATGGTACAGTTTTGATGGCAATTATGTAGAACCTAGAAAATATATTTCAAATTGTGATAGTATTTTAATTGCATTACAAAATTTTTTTAGTATATTACTATAAATTTTTATCATTTATATCCGATATGTAAGAAGTTAGACATAAATTTTTTATTATTTTTTTCATTTTCAATAGTTTGCATATAAGCCTTATGTTGTTGTTCTTTAATATAATCTGAACGAATTTTCTCTCTATTATTAATCATTTGTTCTGCTTCCGTTTTTTCAATAGGATTAAGACTTTGACTATTTCTAGCATATTTATATTCATCCATAGAACCATATTGTTTAACTTTATTAAAATCATTCTCTCCAACAGCGAATACAGTTTCGTCTTTATGAACTTTTCTTAAATCATCAAATTTTAATTTACTAAATGGGTCACTTGTTACATATACATCATTATTCTCTTCATCATATATATTTGTTCCACCGCCAGACAACATTTCTTGTACACCTTTATGCACAATTACAGCATTATTGCGTTCTTTAAATTTATTAAAAACAGAATTAATACTATTGGCATTAACAGTTTCATCAGGATTTTCAAAAACAGGTTTTTCATCTTTAAACCAATTATTTTTTTCAGTATCTGCCTTTTTTATATTCGCATTCTCTTCAAATAAACGATTAAATTTATTATTAAACTTATCTTTTTCTATCTTACTTATGTGTTTTTGTATACCTTTATTATCATTACTATCAAAATATTCTTTATAATCAGTATCAGCATTATCAATATTTACATTTTGTTTAAGATTATTTTCATAATAATTATATAAAACATCAAAAGCCTTTTTAAAAAATAAAAAATATTTAGGTTCTAATTTAGATTTATCGGGATGTGTCATTAATGTAGTTTTTTTTGCTTTTTTAACATCTTCAATAGTTGGTTCATCACCTTCTATGTTAAATAATTCAAGTATTTCTTTAAAACTATACATAGTTATATCTAAATTATGAATATCCATTATATTATATTGAACTCAAAAAAAAATATTTAATATAACTTAAATATTTTTTAGTTTAAATTAAATATTTATTAGTAACATAGACGGCTGTAACCAATAAGAAAAATACAAAAAATTGATATAATTGTTTTTCAGTTAATATATTTTCAGTATGAATAAAACTACCATAATAAGTACCAATAAAGTTACCTAAAATAAGTATAATAGAAATATAAATAAGATGTTTATCAATATCATCATTTTTCCAGAAATTATATAAAGCTGGTACAGTTTGTGGCAAAGCTTGTAAAATTAAAGCAATAATAACGGCTTTTTTTAATTGTAAACCTAATAATACAAGACAAGGTACAGTAATTAAACCGTCAGCACCAATAGTAGCCATAAATATACCAGTTAATGTTCCAACAAATAAATATAAAAAGAAACTTAAAATAGTAATATCCATATATATATATATTAATATTATAAATAATTAAACAGAATTCCAGTCGTCAAACGACCAATTATCAAGTTCTTCTGTACCTAATTTAATACTACCACGTTTTACATTTAAATTTTGTAACTTAGCAGCTTCAGCACGTTTTTGTTTATCTTTTGCGATTTGTTGTTCAAGTTCTTCTTCTGCTTTTTCCCAAGTATACATTTGTTCTTTATTATGTAAATTTAATTTTTTATTTTGAATATCGTAATAATTTCTAGATTTTGTGTCCATAATATCTTCATATTCAGTAACTAATTCTTTTTTAGTAGATACTATTTCATCATAACGTTTGCTAACATCATCATATACAGCTAACCAATCATTATATAATTTATTTTGGTCACTGTTTCTCCATCTGTTTTTATATGACCATGGCCCTAAAACATCCATATTATAATCAATTTCATTCAATAATTGTGAATATTTTTCTCTCAGCAACTGGATACGTTCTTTTAATTCACTTAAACCATAATATTTTGAAATAGATAAAATAAGAGAAATATAAGTAGCAATAGTTATTGATACTACAGATGTAATAATTTCACCAAGTTGAAATTGTTCTTTAGTAGCCTGTAAAAAACCGGAAATAGTAGATGTGAAAATAACAGATGTTTGAATATTATTAATTATATTTACTAAATCATTATATTTAAGGTCCAATAAGCGTTTAGATTCTTTTGATTCTTGTAAAATATGAATATTATTACGTCTGGTAGACATAAATTCATATTTAAATTTATCAAAATTGGATGCATTATTATTCATTTCGGTTAATGATACATCAGATAAATTTTCCGGTGTTGAATTTGCATTGGGTTGTAGTAAATTATTTGTTAATGTACTAGTAATTGAACCATTATTATGAGTTTGATTATTATTTATAGAATTTTGACTTGTTAAATGTACAGAACCATTTTTATTAGAATGAGAACTATGTAGAGAATTATGATTAGATAAATTAGTTTGTGATAAAATATCTGCTTCTAAATGTTCTTGGTCTAATATTGTCTCTTCTCCAATTTCACCATTAACCGCATTCTCGCTTATAGTTATATTATTATCATTATTGTTAATTAAATTACCACTAATATCAGCCATAGTATATTATATTTAAATAAAGTAAATAAATATAATAAACATATTATTATATTTATATTTATATGGGTGAAAAAGAGTTTATAACAGAAATAACATCTAGACAAAATTTATTAGAATTAATTAATAATAATACAGGAATATTAGTATTAAAATTTGGTGCAGAATGGTGTGGTCCATGTAAAAAAATAGAACAATTAGTAAAAGAATGGTTTAATTTAATGCCTGCTAATGTTACATGTGGAATAATTGATTGTGACGAAAGTTTTGATGTTTATGCATTTTACAAAAAAAATAAAATAATTAAAACTATACCTGCAATATTAAGATTTGATGCAGAAAATGATCATTGGGCTCCCGATGATGCAATATTTTCTTCAGACCATGATGAAGTAACAAAATTTTTTCAAAAAATAATTAACGACGCTTAGTTTTTCTATTTTTTCTTTTGTCCATTTTTTTAGTTTTTCTAACTTTTCTTTTTCCACCTTGTTGCTCAATGCTTTCTACTGGTGTTTTTGGTGTTTTTGGACTATCAATATCATTATTTAAAGATTCTAAATTATCTGTAACAGACTTTTTATTCTTTTCTGATTTACTTATTAAAGTAGTATATGATAAAAATAATGTTACAGCTGGTACTAATATTAATGACATTAATGGCAGTGATTGACCATCATTATTATGAAAAAAATAATCCTTATAATTATTTGTACTTTTAAACATATCTTCAGACATTATAATATATTTTTATATATATTATAAGTTTAAAAAATAAAATTCCAATCATCTAATATGTCATCTTTTTTTGTAAAAATATAATCATATTCTTCTATTAATTCTAATTTTTGAAAAATTGACACATTTTCATCTAATAATACATTGAGTAATTTATTTTTAAAATGAATATCATATATTGTTTCTATAGGTATCTCATTAAAATCTATTTCACACATTCCATCTCTTGAATCTAAATCTAATGTTTTATCTGTGTCTAAATAATTATTATTTATTGTTTGTAAATCTAAATAATTAATATCATATTTTGATTTAATTATTCTTTTACTATCCACACTTAATAATAAATAAAATAATAAAAACATATATGTTATTATTATTATTATATATTTTTATATTATTTTAACCACTATGCATTCTTTTATTTTTTAATTCAATTTGCATATTATACCATGTTTCTTTTCTTTCTGGTTTCAATGTTGTATTAAAATGTCTTTCATAACTCTCTGGGTTCATAAAATACAAATGTTGTGCATCTCTATTATCGCCTAGCTTTTGACCTTCTTTTAATGCATCACCAACACAATATGCTACTGAATAAAATTGATTTTCATCATCTATTTTACCAACATGATAACCAAAATGATATTGTCCCGTGATTGCATCTCTTATTGTTGCACCTGGATTTGTAGATGTCTCATAAAAATATATTGGTACATTTTTTGTAACAATTGTAACTTTTCCCTTTTTTCTTCTTTTAACTCTTTTGCTAACCATTATTTTGTAACAATCACCACCACGGTTATTTGAAATTTTTCTTAAATGTGGATTTCTCTTATATTTTTCATCTTCGTCTTCTTCAACATTTTCTAAATCTAATGCTGTTGATTCTGTATTTACTGTCGTATCATCATCAATCCTATACGCGTATTCCTCATCCATAAAGTCAGTCATTTAAAAAACTAGAAAATCTGTAATAAATTTACTATTATAATACTATTTAATGATATGTGTTTATATCAGTTAAATAAATAATATATAAATATATAATAAGTATGACTAAACAAAATGAAGAATATGACCCAGAAACTACTCCATTTAAAGCATCAAATGATATTTCTAATGATGAAACATTTTTTTTTGTAGGAGAAGAAGATTTAAGTAAAGATATAGAAGATGTTTTAGCAAAGAACGACCTTAATCATGAATTTAAATGTAATATTGTTCTTTTTACGTACAATACAAATTTAATTATGCCATTTATTCAATTTGCACTCTTTTTACAAAATAATGTATATAATTTTATTAATTTTAATATAACAAATGAAATTTTTGATAAAAAACGCGAAGAATTAACAATATCTGATAGCGCATTTGACTATTATGATTATTTTGAAAAACTTGTTTCTGATTCTTTAAAAGAAAATATCCAGAATGATAATATTTATGAAAATAAAGGATTTTTTAAAATAGAAAATCAAATTTTTGTTTTTTTAATGATAAATGATAATTCTATTAAACTAAATACTGAATTAACATACAATTGGTGCATTAGTGATGAAATTATGAGTTATAAACATATTAATAATATTTCTATTCATAAAGATGTTTTTCATATATTTGATACTAATAATAAATTTATGTATATAAAAAATAATAATAATGAACTTCTTGATATTCCTATTTTAACTTTTAATCATTATTTAAATAATAAAGATGATGATGATAAAAAGACTACTATTGAATTAAAAGAAGATACAGATGATATTTTAATTGAACCTGATAATATTTTAACTAAGTATGGCAAAAGATTTGTATTTTCTTCTTCTTTTAGTTTATCTAATGATAAGAAATATACAAAATTTGCTCTTTTTAGAGGTGAATGTTATTATATTTTTAATAATGATGACCCTTCAGATGACATTATTAACAAAGATAATAATATTTCAAAAGAATATGATAATTATGATACAATATATATAACTGATATTAATAATAATGGATATTATTTAGTTCGTTCAATTGATGATTTTACAAAATTATAAGTATGTATATATGGCTGAACAACAATATTTGGACCTTATAACAAATATTATTGATAATGGATATATAGAAAAAGGACGTAATGGTGAAACCGTTGTACTTTTTGGTACTAATATGAGATTTTCATTACAAAATAATATAGTACCTTTTCTTACTACTAAAAAATTAGCATGGAAAACATGTTTAAAAGAATTATTATGGTTTATCTCTGGTAAAACTGATAATAAAATCTTAAAAGAACAAAAAGTAGGTATTTGGAATGCTAATGGTTCTAGAGAATTTTTAGATTCTAGAAATTTAAATTATCCTGAAGATGATTTAGGACCTGTATATGGACATCAATGGAGATTTTTTAATGCAGAATATAAAGGTTGTAATGAATCTTATGAAAATAAGGGTGTTGACCAATTACAAAATGTTATTAATATTTTAAAAAATCCGGAAGAAAGACATTCTAGAAGAATTATTCTAAGTGCTTGGAACCCATGTCAAATTGATGAAATGGCTTTGCCTCCTTGTCATGTTTTAATGCAATTTAATGTAAATAATGATAATGAACTTTCATGTATTCTATATCAACGCAGTGGTGATGTCGGCCTTGGTGTTCCTTTTAATATTGCATCATATTCATTGTTAACCCATTTATTAGCTCATCATTGTGGTTTAAAAACAAAAGAATTTATTCATTTTATTGGCAATACACACATATATAAAGAACATATTGAGCCATTAAAAACACAAATCTCTAGAGAACCATATGAATTTCCTACGTTGGAAATCAAAAATAAATATGATAACATAAATGATTATAAATTTGATGACTTTGTTATAAATAATTATATTTCTCATGATAAAATATCTATGAATATGTCTGCGTAATAATATTGTATATATATATATGAAATCTATTGAAGAAATTGTAACTGTAAAGAATTATGGACGTTCTGCTATCGCTATATTTATTTTCTTATTAATCGTATCAGGTAACTATTTAGGAAATTTATTTCCTTGTCGTGTCCAAGATGCACTTGAAAATAATATTTGGCTTAAACATTTCTTAGGATTTTTTACTTTATTATTTTTTGTATTATTAACATTGCCACCTGAAGAAGGTTCTGCACCACCTGATGTATTTAATTTATTATCTTCCTCTGGACTATTATATTTATTCTTTGTAGTTTTGAGTAATACACCTGCATGGATTTGGTTAATTGTTTTTATTTTATCTTCAATTATTTATTTGTTAGAATTACATAAAAATCATTTTAAATTTTTAAATAAAAAAGAACCTGATGAAAAAGTAGCTAGAAATAATCAAAATAAAATTAACAATTACTCATTTGCACAAACAACACTTACCAGTGTTTCTGTTTTATTAACTTTATTTGGATTTTTAGTATATATGGGAGAGAAAAAAATAGAATATAAAAAGAATTTCAGTTATATAACATTTATGTTTGGTGCTCCTACTTGTAGAGGAATAACGAAAAATAAAAATACCGTTAATTCATTAAAACACATTTTTGATTAAAAAATATTAAAATTATAATATAATAAATTATATTATGATTAAATGGAGAGATATGCCGAAACAAAAAAATAAATTAATATCTACTGTAAGTGGATGGAACGCTATATCATTTTATAGTTATTGTTGTTGGTGTATTGGTCATAGATGGGAAGATAATACAAGAGATTTTTGTTTTGGAAATCCTAATATATTACCAAAAATAATATATGTAACAACACATGATTTCCCATTTTTTTATGATAATATATATCCTAATCTAAATCACAAATATTATTTACTTATTGTTGATCACGACTATACTGTACCTAATCAAATTGATACCCGTTTTAATTATAATCCTATTAAAATTGAACAATGGAATAATATAGTTGAAAATAAAAACATTATTCATATTTTTGTTAGCCACCTTGATATACCTTCTACTGATAAATTCTCTCCTTTTCCTGTAGGATTTAATCCTCATGAACATCCTAATAATAATCCTGATTATATATTAAATATAAAAGTTAACTATAATATTTTGTCAAGACCTTTGATTATGAAAGGATGTTGTCGTATAAGAGAAGATATATGTGATCATTGGAATGATAGAAAAAAAGTTAAAGAATTATGTAATACATCATGGTCTAATATATCTAATTGGGGTAGTATACCAAAACATCGTTTTTATTATGAAATACAAAATTATTCATTTCTTTTATGTCCTCATGGCGGAGGAATTGAACCAAATCCAAAGGTTTTCTCTGCTATTTATTGTGGAACTATTCCTATTATTAAAAGATTTGTTAATTGTGAAATATTATATGCTGATTTACCTATAGTTATTATAGAAGATTGGAATGAAAAACTTATTACAATAGATAAATTAAGAGATTGGAGAGAAAAATATGCTCATTATTTTACAGATGAACATAAAAGACGAGAAGTTTTGTATAAATTAACTGCAAAATATTGGTTAGATTTTATTTTTTCCAAATCTTAAAAATCTCTTATAATATATATATGTGTTTTTCTGAAAATGTTTCATTAGCAATAGGTTTAACAGGTATTTTATCAAGTTTATATTTCTATAAAAAAAATATATATGCTTCTATTGGAATAGGTTATTTTTCACTTATGGAAATTATACAATTTTTTCAATATAAGGTAATAAATCAATGTAATAATAATTATAATATTTTTTTAACAAAACTTGGATATATTCATATATGTTTTCAACCATTATTTTTTAATTTATGGCTATTTGCTTTTACTAAAAACCCAAATTTTATATTTATATATATGTCTTTTTACGCTGGTTTATTATTATTAAGTCGATTATTTTTTGTTAAAGACAATGAATTATGTGATAAAGATAACGAACCTTTATGTGGTAAAAAAACTTGTGCATTTTCAGGCAATAAACATATAGCTTGGAATATAAGATTACGTGCTCCTGGAAAAAATTGGTTTACACCAAGCATAGGTTTACATTTTTTTATGTGGGTTATACCTGTTTTAACAATTCTTCAATTAAAACCAATTATGGCAATGTTGTTAACTGGACCATATTTTGGGTATTTATTAACAAATAATATACATGAACAACCAGCAATATGGTGTTATACAGTTATAGCACAAATGTTATTAACATATTATTTAATTAAATAATTGTTATATTAACTTCCAAATATTTAAAAAATGTTTTATATAATATATGAATACTTGTCAAGAAGTAATAAGTAGATTAATTGATAAAATAGAATTAAAACATCAAAATGAATATATTAGAGAATTATCTATTACAAAAAGTATTTTAACAAGAAAAATAGAACATATTAATAAAATAATAGAGATTGGAAAATTAAATTTAATTAATATGTGTAAAAATAGTTCTCAAGGTCATGAATTTATTACTGAAATAGAACCAACTATGTATGGAGATACATGGTATACATGCATTAAATGTGGTTATACTTATTAATATTTTATACAATATGATCTATTAATAAACTTTTATCACTTTCTGTATCACTATCTGTAACACTTTCTGTTTCTGTTTCTATTTCTGTATCATATAATGAATATAATTCTTCCCATTTTATATCATTTTTTTTTATATCATGTAATTTAATTAAAGTTAATATATCATTTAAGTTATTCACACATAAATTATTAGTAAAATGTCGTTTCCAATATTTTGCTGAATTATTTGGTATTTCATATGGCAATAAATTACAAATCCATTCTTTATTATTTTCTTTTATTCTCTTCTCATCCTCATAATTAGTTTCATATAAATGAATCATATAATCTGCTATATTTAAACCGGATATTCTTGTATCTATAAAATTTATGTAGTGAGATATATTAAAATAATTAGATTTTTCCCAAGGACATAACCATATGTATCCTAATACAAAATTCATTTTTGCTTTTTTTAAATTTATATGCATATTATTTTTTTTTGTTAATTTATGAAATGGAAAATTGCGTTTTGATACTAATACATAAATATTTGATAAATCTTTTAACATTACTCCATAACCACAATTATTTTTTTCATCATGCATATCCATGTTCATTACTACATTTTTTAAAAATTCTACTAAACCTGCTTGACTACATGCCTTATATACATCTACTATTTTACCAAATACTGTACAATCATCTAATATAATTTCTGTCATACTATAAAAAAATAATAGTTTTTAATTTTTATTAAATTTGATGTAAAGATTTATTTATATCATTTTCAACATTTTTCATATGTATTTTTTCGTTTTCCCAACACCATTCACAGTTACTTATGCTTAAATTCCATTCAGGTGTTTTATTTTTTATTACACCATTAAATATTTTCTCTGCACGTTCTTTATGAAAATCTGATGTATTTATTATAATTTTATTCACATTTTTTTCTTCAATCCATTTGTTAAAATTTATAAAATTCTCTGCTGTATTTGTTGCTGTTCTATCTACATGTATTTCTAGTTCAGGATATTTTTTATTTATTTTTTTTAACATTATATCTGCTTCTGTTTCTTTTAATTCAGGAGTTTTTTTACCACCTGATAAATATAATACTGTATGTTTATTTGTATTTTCTATATATTCAAATAATGTTTGAATACGTTGCTCTTGTATATATGAATTTGAACAACCTAATACTAAAATTATATTTTCATCTGATATATCTTCTTTGTAATATTGCCAAAGAATACTTATTGATACAACAAATGTTATATATTCAAGAAAATTCATTTTTTATTTTAAAAAATAAAAAAATAGATTTAATATTTCAATTTTACAATATATTGTATTTTTTTAGTTAAATGATATAA
>MDTC01258779.1_pt1 | contig 19027 bp, 13 predicted proteins | sample 811181 | NCBI WGS metagenome assembly MDTC01 (sample SAMN05326644, study PRJNA326480) | marine metagenome | isolation source: seawater | place: Pacific Ocean: North | collected 2011
TTCGACATTAAGTTCGAGCCAAGTGCGCCAAGACTTAAACCATTACATTCAAAGCTTTTCTAGCGATGCGCGTGAAATTTTTACCCATTTCAATTTTGATGATTTTATCGATCAACTCCGCGAAGCCAACTTGCTGTACAAAGTGGTCGAAAAATTTGCAGGGTTTGATCTCAGCTTGCAAAGCGTTTCTAATCACGACATGGGTTTGGTGTTTGAAGAACTGATTCGCAGGTTCGCAGAAAGCTCCAATGAAACCGCAGGAGAACACTTTACGCCACGCGATATCGTAGAACTGACTACCTCTTTGGTTTTTTGTGAAGACGATGCAGCGTTAACGCAACGTGGTATTGTGCGTACTATTTATGACCCGACCGCAGGTACAGGAGGCTTTTTATCTTCAGGTACCGAGCATGTGCAAGAGCTCAATGCAAAAGCCATTTTAAAAGCTTATGGCCAAGAGCTGAACCCTGAATCTTATGCTATTTGTAAAGCCGATATGCTCATTAAAGGCGAAGATGTACAACAAATTAAACTGGGTAATACCTTATCGCAAGATCAGCTTCAACAAGAGAAATTCGACTACATGCTTTCTAATCCGCCTTTTGGCGTCGATTGGAAAAAAATTGAAAATACAATTAAAGATGAACACCTTGTGCAAGGTGAAGCAGGTCGTTTTGGTGCAGGTTTACCTAGAGTTTCCGACGGTTCTTTGTTGTTTTTAATGCATTTGATCAGCAAGATGCGTCCTGAAGATGCACAACATGAGCAAGGCAGTCGCATTGGTATTATTTTAAATGGTTCGCCTTTGTTTACAGGTAGCGCAGGCAGTGGCGAAAGTGAAATCCGTCGTTCTATTTTAGAACAGGATTTGCTAGAAGCCATTATCGCCCTACCGACCGATATGTTTTATAACACAGGCATTGCCACTTACATTTGGATTTTATCTAATAAAAAATCAGCCGAGCGCCAAGGCAAAGTGCAACTGATTGATGGCAGCCATCTTTATGAAAAAATGCGGAAATCGCTCGGCAGTAAACGCCATCAAATTAGTGAAGCGGATCAAGATTTAATTGTACGCACCTTTGGCAAGGCTAAAGCGGTCGAAGCCTTCGAGCTTGATAAGCCTGAAGAACAAAAATCAAACCGAGGTCGGCAAAGCGCGAAAAAAGACAAAACCCAGCGCACCTTTGCCAGCAAGATTTTTCCGAATCATGCTTTTGGTTATCGTCGTGTCACCATTGAGCGTCCATTACGTTTATCGGTCGCCTTAACGGATGAGCGCATCAGTTCACTTGAATTTGCGCCAAAACCCTTTGAGAGCGTGATGCCTGATCTCAAGCACCAATTCGGCAGCCATTGGCAATCGAGCAACTACGGCACCTTTGCCGAAGCTGATCATGAGCAGATCAAAGCCTTCTTAAAAGCCAACTATCCAGAGCTGAAAGCCAAACAGGTCAATACCTTGCTCGATCCTGAAATCTGGCAGTTTCAGCAGCAATTACACAGCAAAGTGAAACAGTTACAACAGCAACTTGGCACGCAGCAATGGGACAATTGGAACCAGTTTGAAACCGATCTTAAAAAAGCCTGTAAAGTATGCGCTATCAAACTCGACGGCAAAGAAAGCAAGCAACTACGCAACGCCTGTAGCTGGACGAATCCTGAAGCTGATCCTGTGGTGAAAAAAGTTCTTAAAGAAGCAGCGCAACCGCTTTATGGTGCTTTTGCTCATCAAAACAAAGTGGTTGAGTTTGAGCAAGATGGCGACTTGCGCGACCAAGAAACCATTGCACTGAATCCAGATGTACACACCATCCGCTTGATTGAAGATTACTTTTATAAAGAAGTGCAACCGCATGTGCCTGATGCCTGGATGAACGCCGACAAGCGTGACGAAAAAGACGGCGAAATCGGTATCGTCGGTTATGAAATCCCTTTCAACCGCCATTTCTACCAATACCAACCACCGCGCGATTTAGCCGAGATTGATGCTGATCTGGATGCCGTCAGCCGTGACATCATGCAACTGTTGCAAGAGGTGCATGTATGAAGGCAAAACAAGGTACAACAATGACCCATGCAACGTCAACCGAACAACTGCGTGCAAGCCGTTATCAACCTTATCCGAAGTACAAAGATTCAGGGGTTGAATGGTTGGGTGAGATGCCTGAGGGGTGGTATTCATCAAAGTTGAAATATTATTGCTACATTACAGATGGTAGCCATTACTCTCCTAAAATAAGTAACGAAGGAAAATATTATATTTCTGTAAGCGATGTGAAGTGTAATTTCATTGACTTCGATAATGCAAAGAAAATACTAGTAGAAGATTATTCTAATTTAGAGAAAGAGGGCTGTAAGCCTGAAAATGGAGATATTTTACTAACTAAAGATGGAACAATAGGTAGAGCATGTATCGTATACGAAAATATGCCAGATTTCGTTGTGCTATCTTCCTTGGGTATTATAAGAAGCTTATCTATATTCAATAAGTTATATTTATACTACTACTTAATTTCTTCTCATAATGTACAACAAATGTATAGTTTAATTCATGGTTCAGCGCTTAAAAGAATGACTATATCTAAAATTAAAGAATTAATTAACCTACTTCCTCCACTCAAAGAACAAACCCAAATCGCCAACTTCCTCGATCATGAAACCCAAAAGATCGACACGCTCATCAGCAAGCAAGAGCAGTTAATCGCATTATTGCAAGAAAAAAGGCAAGCGCTGATCAGTCATGCTGTCACCAAAGGACTCGACCCCAATGCCAAAATGAAAGATTCAGGCGTTGCATGGCTCGGTGAGATTCCTGAGGGTTGGAAGATCTCAAAGCTAAAATACTACTGTTATATCACAGATGGAAGTCACTACTCTCCAAAAACTTGTGACCAAGGAGAATATTATATATCTGTAAGCGATGTAAAAATTAATACAATAGATTTTAATAACGCAAAAAAAATATCAAACCAAGATTATAATAATTTAGAGAAAGATGGATGCAAGCCTAAAAATGGAGACATTTTATTAACTAAAGACGGTACGATAGGCCGAGCATGTATCGTAAATAATGCAATGCCCAATTTTGTGATTTTATCATCTCTAGGAATCATCAGAAGTCAATCTGTATTCAATAAATTATATTTATACTTTTATTTAATTTCTCAGCACAATGTACAACAAATGTTTAGCATGATTCATGGCTCCGCACTCAAAAGAATGACTATATCGAAAATAAAAGAGCTAACTAACTTACTCCCCCCACTCAATGAACAAACCCAAATCGCCGACTACCTCGACACCCAAACCGCCAAGATCGACACCCTGATCGACAAAGCCAAGCAAGCCATTGATTTATTGCAAGAGCGGCGCACTGCGCTGATTTCGGCAGCGGTGACAGGTAAGATAGATCTGCGGAATTGGCAAGCGCCTGCTGTCTCTAACGTACAAGCAGCGCAACCAACCACGCACGATGTGAAAGACAAAGCGTTATCGACCATTTCAGAGCCGATGGAGGTCTGTGCATGATAGATCGAACCAGCGAACGCGTATTTCAAGATGATATCATCACCCATTTGGTTGCCAACGGTTGGCAAAAAGGTAGCGCGCAAGATTATGATCGTGAGCTTGCTGTGTATCGTCAAGATGTGCTGGACTTCGTGCAGCAAAACCAAAAAAAGCAATGGGATAAGCTTGTGGAAACCTTTCCGCAAGAGACCGAAACGCACTTTTTTAAACATCTAGAAAAACAATTAGCCAAAGCCGAATTGCAAAGCACAGAAGAGCAATCGCGCCGTTTTGGTACGTTAGGTGTGTTGCGTCATGGGCTGCATATTCGTGGCGTGCGTTTTTCCTTATGTGCTTTTAAACCTGATCACGACTTAAATCCTGAAACCTTGGCACATTACCAACACAACATCTGTCGGGTGGTGCCTGAACTCACTTACAGTCCTTATGCGACCGCGAAAGAGTTGGCGCTCACAGGTGAAAAAGCTAAGGCGTATCGTATTGACTTGGTGCTTTTTGTCAACGGTTTGCCTGTGGTCACTTTAGAGTTGAAGTCTGAGTTTAAACAAACCATTGATGACGCCATCAAACAATACAAACAAACGCGCTTAGCCATTGATCCCACAACGCGCAAGCCAGAGCCTTTACTCACGTTTAAACGCGGTGCTTTGGTGCATTTTGCGGTCAGCCAAGATCTTGTCTTCATGACCACACGTTTACAAGGCCCAAAAACTCACTTCTTGCCGTTTAACCAAGGTACTCAAGACGGTGGCGCAGGCAACGACGTGCCAGAAGATACCAGCCGTTATGCGACGCAATATCTATGGGAAGACGTGCTGCAAAAAGATGCGTTGTTGCATATTCTGGGCGCCTTCATGCATTTGCAGGTTGAAACCAAACAAGATGCCGAAGGTCTGAGCTACCAAAAAGAAACCATGCTGTTTCCGCGCTATCATCAATGGGATGTGGTCAAGCGTTTAGTACAAGATACCTTGGCTGAACCTATGCAGCATAAATATCTCATTCAACATAGTGCAGGCTCGGGTAAATCTAATTCGATTGCTTGGACAGCGCATCAATTAGCGCATTTGTATAATAGTGAGCAGCACAAATTTTTTGATTCGGTCATCATCGTGACCGACCGCACCATACTGGATAATCAGCTACAAGACACTATTTATCAGTTTGAACACCAACACGGTATGGTCGAGCGCATTCACCACAAAATAGGCCAAGGCTCGAAATCAGAAAAATTAGCCGAGGCTTTGTTGAGTGCGAAATCGATTATCATCGTGACCTTACAAACCTTTGGTCATGTGCTCAGTGCCCTCACCGAACATAAGCAACTTTTAGGCAAGCGTTACGCTGTGATTGCTGATGAAGCCCATTCATCGCAAACAGGACGTGCTGCAAAAACGCTTAAGAAAACACTGGTTGGTGAAGCGCCGAGCGAACATGAAACAAGTATCTTGCAAGCGCAGCAATGTCATGCCAACTTGTATTATTATGCGTTTACGGCGACGCCTAAAGCCAAAACAATTGAGCTGTTTGGTCGAAGACCCAATCCCGATATGCCTCCTGCACAAGACAACAAACCTGTTGCCTATCATGTATATTCCATGCGCCAAGCCATTGAAGAAGGCTTTATCTTGGATGTGTTGCAAAATTATACGCCTTACAAAGTGATTTATAAATTAAAGCAACAACAAGCAGCAGCAGATCGTCAAGTTGATGAACAACTCGCAGCCATGAAACTGACTCGATGGGCAAGACTACATCCACATAACATTGCGCAAAAAGTGATGACCATAGTGGAACACTTCAACAAAAACGTAGCCGGTTTACTCAATGGTCACGCCAAGGCGATGGTGGTCACCTCATCACGCAAAGAAGCGGTACGCTATAAACATGCTTTGGATCAATACATTAAAGATCAAGGATATTCTGGTTTACAAGCTTTGGTAGCATTTTCAGGTGAAGTGAAGTTTGAAGCGAACGATCCAGACAGCCAAGAGCTTTTAGGTGAAACCTATACCGAAAAGAACATGAACCCCGATTTAAAAAGTCAGGATCTAGCGAAAGCTTTTGATACGAATCAGTATCAAATTATGTTGGTGGCCAATAAGTTTCAAACAGGCTTTGATCAACCTAAGCTTTGCGCTATGTATGTTGATAAAAAACTTTCGGGTGTGGATTGCGTACAAACTTTATCTCGGCTTAACCGCACTTATGCAGGCAAAAAAGAATGCGGTACTTTTATTCTGGATTTTTGTAACGAGCCTGAAGATATTATCAAAGCCTTTCAGCCTTATTATGAAGAAGTGCAGCTCAGTGATGTGACCGATCCCGATGCCCTATACGAGTTGTTCGATACCTTGCAAACTTGTCGTTTCTTCGATAGGCAACAGGTTGAGAAATTTGCTGAGTTGTTTCATCAAACAGACACAACACAAGCGCAACTAAGCAACCTTTGTAAGCCCATTGCTGAGCGTTGGCTGAAACAATATCAATCTGTACATGAAGTGTATCAGGATGCCCTAAAGCAATTAAAAGAAGCCAAGAAAACAGGTGATGCCATTTTTATTTCTCAGGCTCAATTAAGCTTGGATGAAGCCAAAGTAGAACAAGGTTTAATCGAAAAGTTCAAAGCCAATCTTGCCATGTATGTGCGCTTGTATGAGTTTTTATCACAGATTTATGATGGTACAAATCAAGATCTTGAACATATGCACTTGTTTGCGAAACACTTACTGCCTTTACTTCGCAATGTACAACAAGATCAAGAAGATGTGGATTTAACCAGCGTACAGATGGAAGCTTATCGACTGTCCAAACAAAAGCAGCAGCAATTGCGGTTAAAAGAAACCAGCCCAGATTATCACCTTGACCCAATGAATACGGAAAGCAAAGCTAAACCTAAAAATGAAAAGGAAGCTTATTTGTCGGATGTGATTGAGAAATTAAACCAGATTTTTCAAGGGGAAACACTGACCCAAGACGATATGCTGAACTACTTTCACACCGTACAAGATAAAGTGACGGAGAATGAAGATGTGATGTATCAGATCAAACACAACAGTCCCGAACAAGCCATGATTGGTGGTTTTGAAGATTTTGTTAAAACCGCGATTTTTGATAGCTCAGAAGTTCACACCAAGCAAAAAATGCAACTGCTGAAAGAACCACAAAAGCTAAAACAATTTGCACACATGCTATTGAACTCTATTTTAGAGGAAAGTCAAAACAGGTCATCATAATTTTTATGAGCAAGGCTAAACGGTGCTTTAGAAAGAGTTCAGATTACATGCAGCCTCGGTAAGGAAGCTGCGTTAACTTTTGGGTCATTCCTTTGTGTAAGGAAAGCCTTTATCTCCATTGTGGAAAAAGTTTTTAGTTTGTAGAAAGCTCGCTTTTGATCAATTCAAACGCTTCGTCGAATGCAGGGTTGTCTGCTGCATACATAGCCTTAAAAGAACCCCCTGCTTCCACAATCTTAACACTGTTTCTAGAGTCACTTACTTGCTCGAGATAAGCATTTATCATCTTAATATCCTGAATAAATTTTCCATAGACACTGTTCCTTTCATTTTCAGGCAATGCTGAAACCAAAATAACAACAGGTTTTTTATACACTTCAGGTTCAGATTGCGAGGCAGGAGTATTTTGTATCTTGCGTTTAGAATTAAGCTTCCAATCGATCAAGGTTTCAATTAAGCCAAATGCAGCCATTTTCGTATCCTGTCCTAACGATCCATGACTGAAACGTAAATCAACGATTAAAGCATCACTCTTATTTAAGTTCTTGAGTAGCGCTTGAGTCAATTCTTTTTCATAGCTAGAAAAATTAAAAAGTCTCAAGTAATCAACTTTCTTGCCTTCTAAAGTAGAGTCCAGTTTAAAGTCAGCAGTGTATTGCTTAAAAGTGAGCAATTCAGGTTCTTTAAATTTTTTAAGTAAGCGAGTGGCTTGAGATATAAAAGCTTGTCGAGGATCTTTATCATCTTCTATTTTATACTGATTCCAATCTTTCTCTAGGCTTTCAGGATAAAAATTATTCATATAGACCTTAAAGTCTTTTAATAAATCTTTATATTGCTCCGCACTTTGAGGCTCTTTTTTTGTGCAGGGAAGTTTTGATTGGCCTTTGTATTCTATTTCTTCTTTAGCCTCAATTTTTATGGTTATGTTTCCTTCATCATCTTCATCATAAAAAGATACCATCGAATCTAAAATTGACTCAGCAGAACTATCATCCCTTGGGTCTAGAATACAATAAGGGCCTACTCTCTGCATAACCTCTACAGACACATTGCCACTGGGTGCATCTAACGAACCTATTTGAATATAAGAACCATCTTTACCTTTCCAAATATTTGTATTTGTGTACTCGGAAATATCATATAGTGAGTCTGGGCGAGGACCTGCTTGAGTATAGATTGAAGTAAAGCTTAGGCTTGAACATAACAAAGCACCGATCAAAAAACTTAAGTTTGTTTTTTTTATCATGAAACTATTCCTCTAGTTAATTTAAATCAATTCGTTATTTTTCTTTGACAGCAAATAATGAAAAAGTTCAAAATACAAAAAAATTTATATTTAATAAGAAAATTAAAAGCATAAAAAAAATTGAAAGTTTAAGATGAAAAATTTATAAATAATTAAAAAAACTTCTATACTAAAATAAATAAAATATATTGCCTTATTATTCTAATAACCCATTGATAAAATTAGCACGAAAATATTTCTAGATAAGCTAAATTAAACTTCATACACCATGAAAATCCATATATATAATATAAAGGTTTCTTCATTTTTTTCACGCCGTATAACCCACAAAAAACACAAAATTATTTGCTCAAGTTAAATATAAAACTTTTTCATTAAGAATAGATTTTTGCTATTAAAAACAGTATGATTTGTTTTTTATTTAATGGAATAGATATCATATGATCATACATCGTCCGCAATATATAACTTTTTTTTCTCTTTCTAGATCCGCTGCTATTTTTTACTTTGTTTCTTTTTGTGTACTCAATCTTCTGCTGTCTTCATTCGCTGTTGCGAGCGGATTCAGTCGGGCCTTACATAGTCAAGCAGATAATACTCAGTTTTGGGATGCACGTATTCGTAATTTACAAATTATTGAATCCTATCAAACTCGAAACATGCAATTTAATGAAGAAGAGTTGAGTTTTTTTGGCAAGCTCTTTAACGAGCATAGTTTAATTGATGATTTAAATTTATATTCTGCGCAAAACAACGCCGAAAGAGCCGCTACGTTTGAAGCGGATCAACTGACGAATTACCCTAATTTAAGCACCAGCATCAATCAGATTTTAGAATCGGTCCATCCTACCGAAACCGAGTCGTATCTTGCTTTGGCGATGGATGATCCAACTTTGAATGCACTGAGGACAGGAAGCATATATTATGAGGCTGGGTTTTTCCATAGCACGGCCGCATTAAACGTGGCTTATAAAGAACTCGGTGAACTCAGAGAGGCTTTTCCTGAATCTAAAAAAATTGTCTTCAAAGTAGAAGGTAAAACAGGACGTCTGAGTAATTTTCTATATCAAACAACTGAAGCTAATATGATCTGGCAACAAGAATCGTATTTCAAGGTCGTCAATAAAGATTATATAGGATCAGAAGATTTACACTTCATCCATTTACGAGAGATTACAGCCGATGAAGCACGTGCTGAGGGTCGTGTCGTATCGTCTCTTGATGGCTCTGTGAGAACACTTAAAACTCCAGACTGTAGTCGATAGTCACACAAGGCATTGCCTTCTTGATGACTACAATACATAAGTTTATGCCCGAATTTCAGCTCTGCGTGTAAAGCGCCCTATTCAATAAAATTCGGGCTTTTTTCTGTCTTTTTCTCTGTATTTTTCTCTGTCTGTTTTATATTACAAAAAACTTTGTCATGAGAAGGCAAAAAATAAAGCATATGCAGTATTTTGCTTGCATAGGGGAAAGGCCAAGAATGTTCGCACGATAGACTTTGTATCGACATTCAAACTCGTAATTTTTCAAGTTATCGTGCTCAATGAGACCTTGTTTTAGAAGTTATATTGAACAAAAAAATTCTGTGTATTGAAAAAATCAATGATGACTCTTGGTTTACTTGGTTTGTTTAATGAGGGAGATGCGAAGACGGTAAAAACAGGGCTTTACCTCAAATTAAGCCATACAGACCTGATATAAAGCATTAAATAAGCCTTATTTAGCATAGAAAAAAACGTCTTTTTTGATTGGTAAAACCCGTATAAAAACCATAAACAGTTGATTTTAAAGATAATTTTTAAGGTTTTGACGCCGATATAATAAGTATAACCTTTTTATATGGATGGTTTTTATGCCACGGAGTTATAAGCGTTACGCTTGTATTGGGTTTTTTTTCTCATTCTTTCTTATATCATGCGACAATCCGATAGGAGAGGATTTAGAAGGTGGGCTGAGTTTCGATTTAAATATTGATAAAGCTAAGTTTGAAGAATACTACGACGATATAGAAGACAACGTCGATGAATTAAAAGATTTAGCTAATCTGAGTGCGGATAAAATCGACTTATCTAGTCAGGAAGTACAAGATGCTTTAGATGAAGTGAATGTATTTTTAACTCAAACAGAGGGAGTTGACATACCAGCACTGACTGCAGAAAGAGAAAAAATAGAGACTCTTTATGTAAGTCATGTAAATGACATTATCAACAAAGAGCTTGGTGCATGTCAAGATGAAGCTGCAATACAAGCAGTGGAGCAAAAGTATAATACTAAACACTTTCAACATGAAGATATTAAATCTTACATAAATGCTCAAATGACACTTCGAAGAGCACAATTAGCAAATGCTACTTCGACTTCGACTTCTACTTCGACTTCTACTACAACTACCACTACTGCTGCACCGGCTACTACGCAAGTTAGTGCACTTATGAGTGTCATCCAAAGCTCTAATAACTTAATGGCTATACAGAACGTAAAAAATGATGTGGTTCATTTTAAACAGTATAATAAGAACGCATCTAACGAGATGAATCAAATAGAGACTGCGTATAAAGCACAAGCTAAAAGTGTGTTTAGCTCTCAACTAGCAAGCACCACAACCAATGAAGAAGCACTCAAAGTGCGCGATAACTACGCAAGCTTACACTCAGATTATCCAGAGCTACTTGAACATGCAAAACAAGAAGTGGCCAGTAAAAATATTTCATCTACTCCAAAAGATTATATATTAGTTTTCGGTGATAGTATGTCTGATACCGGTATACGTCATGCAAAGGATATGGTGGGAAATAAACAATTTAGTTGGACATCCGCTTCTTTTGGTTACTATGCAGGACGTTATTCAGATGGACCAATTTGGGTCGACTATCTTATGATGGATCAAATCTACTCGAAGTACATATGGATTAACCGTGCTGAAGGTGGCGCCGTTGTACGAGAGAAGCCAGGAGATAACACGGAGTCGAAGTTAGGGCAAAGTGTAAAAAGAGGTAAAATAGATGGTATGGAAGGACAAGTGAGCCATGCCCTGAAAATGATGCTTGATAAACCCTCAGACGATAGTGTTGCGATTATATGGTTTCAGGCGGACGGCTTTGCAAATCAAGACTCTCAAGAGAGCTTTATGAGAGCCGTAGATATGCTTGTGAAAGCCGATATAAAAAATATATTGTTCATTCATAGTATGAATAATGACGTTAATAACACGCTTGCTCAGTTAACAGCTCTGATGCAAGATCCCAGTGCTGACACGAGATACAGTACGCTTGTTCTAGAAAAAGTGAGTACGGATAACATATCCATGTCCCAATTTGCGCAAGCTAACTCACTTACATTTTTAGGACCAAATGGGATGCAAAACACATCTTGCTTAGGGAGCTACACGCCAAATCAGACTGCTATAAGTATAGATGACGCCAAAGTATGGAAACCTCTTCAAGATGAATCAAAATTACCCTTGATTTCTGATGAAGATTTTAAGAAGTATAAACTTTTCTTAGCTACTCATGAGTCATCTAATTTATATTGGTTTGAGCAAAATGAGCATCTCAATACAAACCTCTCTTACGACGATATGGACACTTATAACCGTGACTTTAAAGAGACATTTGCTAAAGACTGCTCTCAATATATGACGTTTGATCCATGGCATCCTACCCACGCTATGACGACAAACATGCTCGTACCTATGATAAAAGATGGATTAGATAGAGTTGCTGCTAACTGATGTATGTTAACTGATGTATCGAATGCGTTTTCGACCAACTCAAAAAAGAGATGATAGAGGTATCATCTCTTGTTATATGTGGCTTACAATTGGTCTAATACGGCCTGTAATGTATCAGGTAATGGCGCAGAAACAGTTTGTTTTTGCTCTTTCTTAGGATGGTAGAACGTAATGTCTGCTGCATGTAAGAATAAGCGGTCTAAACCTATCTGCTGCATAGTTTTATCAAACTGTGGATCACCATATTTAGGATCGCAAGCAATAGCATGTCCTGCATGTTGACAGTGTACTCGAATTTGATGCGTTCTACCTGTAATGGGACTTGCTTGTACCAAAGTACAATGCTCATAGCTTTGCATAATTTTATAACGTGTTTCTGAAGGCTTACCTTCAGTATGCACATGTACGATACGCTCACCAGATTTTAAAGTTTTTTTCAACAAGGGTGCATTAACAACGCGCACATGCTTTTGCCAAGTTCCGCGCACCAACGCCAAGTAATTTTTGTGCATGGTTTTTTTACGGAGCTGATCATGCAAAGACTTCAACATGCTCCGCTTTTTAGCCACAACCAAACAGCCCGAAGTATCGCGATCTAAACGATGCGCAAGCTCTAGAAATTTCTGCTTAGGTCTTAAAGATCGCAGTGCCTCAATAATACCAAAGCTCAGTCCACTACCACCGTGCACCGCAATACCTGCTGGTTTATTTAGAACAAGAAAGCAGTCATCTTCAAAAAGAATACAGTCTTCAAGTTGACTCACTTGGTTTAAGTTCGCTGAAGGTAATCTATCTTGAGATATTTTGGATAAGGTCATAGGTGGAATACGTACTTGATCCCCTATTTGAAGCTTGTATTCAGGTTTAACTCGCTTTTTATTTACACGTACTTCGCCTTTACGCACAATACGATAAATTAAACTCTTGGGTGCACCCTTTTGTCGAGTAATCAAGAAGTTATCTATGCGCTGTTCGGCATGGTTTTCATCAATTTCAACCAGTTCGACCTTCGTTTTTTTTTCATTGGAGTTCATACAACATTCACTATCTGTATCAGACTATTGAGCAATAGCTGTTTTATATTGGGTAATAAGTCTTTGGCACAAACCGACATAATTGACCGTTGGCATAAGACTTAATTCATGTTTTATCTGAGCAACTTGTTCCAGAACCTGTACGAGTTGCTGCGCTTGAGAAGCTTGTTCACGGCGTGAAGAGAAGGCTTGTAATTTCTTTTTTAGCAAACTGTATAATATAGCTAAGCTCTGCTGAGGTGCTTCGCGCGTATGTTCAGCCAATTGAGGATGTAAAAAACCTGAGCGTAAGCTTTCTATCCACATTTTTTGACCTTTCAATAAGTCATCGCCCTGACCTGCTTTTAGCAGATCGCGCAGCGGCAAAACACCACCAATAAGCGTAACAGCCCATTGTATATATTCACTGGCAAAGGATAACTCATGGCTGCTTAACCAGTTTTCTAACTCGGTAAGAGTTGGCGTGTGCATAGGTTCTACTTGGCTACGACTTAAAATGGTTGCAGGCAGCAGGTGTTTCTTGGCTGTCATCAAGAAAAAAATGGTTTGAGATTCAGGTTCTTCTAAAGTTTTTAATAATGCATTAGCGGCTGCTTTATTCATTCTGTCAGCTTGCTCTATCACCACAACGCGATGTGTGCTGACTTGAGTGGGCTTTTCTACCTGCTGAGTCAGTGCTCTAATTTGATCCACTTTAATATGATGAGATTCTGGTTTAATCCACATTAAATCAGGATGTTCGTAGGCCATGAGCAAACAACTTTTACATGTTTGGCATGCTGCGGTAGATTCTGCGTCACATAAAATAGCTTGAGCACTGTGATAGCTCAAAGGTACGCTCCCTTGTGCCTCGGATACGCCAAGCACTAAGCTTTGTGCTAAATGCTGTGTGTGTTTGCGTTGCCGTATCGCTTCAACTACTTGGAGGTGCCAAGGTAAAATGTCTTCTATAACCAATGGGATAAGCTCTTTTCTAGGGTAGATTGAATCTGCACTTGAACTTGTTCTATAGATTGCTGCGCATCAATAATATGAATCGAATCATCACTTTGTGCAATATCAAGATATCTGGTGCGTGTTCTGATAAAAAAATCTAAGTTCTCTTTCTCTATTCTATCTAATGCACCGCGCTTTGCAACACGTTCTAGTCCCAATTGGGGATCAATATCAAGGTATAAAGTGAGATCGGGTTTAAATCCAGCTAAGGTTGCCTGACTGACTTGATCGACCAAGCTTGTGAGCTCTCGCCCTCCCCCCTGATAAGCTCTGGAGGATAAGTCATGCCGATCACCTATCACCCATACACCTTGCTCTAATTTGGGCTGAATCACATTTTTAACGAGCTGCATACGCGCAGCATACATGATCAGGCATTCTGCTTCTGGCGTGAGTGTTTCGTGCGTATAGTCTTTTTTGACCAAGGCTCTGAGCTGTTCTGCTAAATCAGTACCGCCTGGCTCTCTTGTACATACGATATCTTGGATGCCTGATTGCTGTAAATACTGATAAATCGTGTCTATCGCTGTTGATTTACCTGCGCCTTCTAGGCCCTCAATTACAATAAATTTTGCTTTTTTTTGCGTATCTTGCAATGTCATATTCTTTTCTTCTCGTGTTGCCTTGTTCTATTTTGTCTTTTTCGATTTATTTCTCGACTTGCGGTTTCTTTGGTATTGATCCACCGCTGCTTCATGATCTCTTAGGTTATTCGAAAAATAATGAGATCCATCATTTTTAGATACAAAGTATAAGTAATCTACCTGAGCTGGGTGCGCTGCTGCTTGCAAAGAAGCACGCCCTACTAACGCAATAGGTGTAGGCGGTAAGCCATTTATTTTGTAGGTATTATAAGCTGTTTTTTCTAACAAATCTTTACGGCGAATATTGCCTTGATAACGATCGCCCATACCGTAAATTACAGTTGGATCTGTCTGTAATCGCATACGCTTGCGTAAACGGTTCACAAAAACAGCAGAAACTAAATTTCTTTCTGCTTCAACTGAAGTTTCTTTTTCAATAATAGAAGCCATGATCAGCATTTCGTAAGCGCTTTTATAGGGTAAGTCCGCATCACGCTTGCTCCATGCTTCATTTAATTCATCTTTTAACCTTTGATGAGCATGAATAAGAATATTCTTATCTAATTCACCCATGCGGTAACTGTAAGTATCAGGAAAAAATAGACCTTCTGAATGATTTTTATCAATTTTTAACTGTTCTAATAAAGGCATTTCGCTATCTAGCTCATGAGTCATATTTTCTGCTTGAGCTAAAAGAGACACCGCATCTTGAGTACGAATGCCCTCAATAAAAGTAATCAAGAATAAAAACTCTTTGCCTTCTACGATGTCCGTTAATACTTTTTTCACTGTATCGTCAGGTGCAATGCGATAATAGCCTTGTTTGATATCACTATAATCGCGTTTTAAACGTACCAGCAATTTAAAGCGCCAAGAGTTTTCAAGTAAATTTTGTTCATCAAAACGCTGAAGCAAATGATAAAGAGTATCACCCTGTTTCACCTGAATGTACTGAGGCTTTTGTAGCATAAAACGCTCATCTTCAACGCTGAGTACGTATTGATACATAGTTACAGCGATCACTACAACAGAAACGACGAATAAGCCTAAAGCGATAAGAATCAACTTGCGATGATGGTGGAACCATTCAATACATTGTTTCATAAAGAGGTCTCTATATAGCCTTGTAAATCAAGATATTCAGGTAGCTTCTTGTACGTATTCGCTTTCACTTGAACCACGGGTACCAATCCCATCAATGTATTCATGACCAGCAGATGATCAGTATGCTGCAACTCTGTTTGATGCACACGGCGTACCGTCACATTTCTGCCCCAATCAAGCCATGCCTGCATCAAAAGATAGCGCATAATGCCACACACTCCAGCTGTTCCATGTGTAGGCAAAATGAGTTTATGATTTTGAATCAATGCAATGTTAGAGCTTGATGTTTCAATCATATACCCTTCATCGTCGCACAGTATCACCTCATCAAAATCCGCTGCGTTATGCCATGTTTGCATGAGTAATACTTGTTCTAAACGATTTAAATGCTTCATGCCAGCCAAAAGTGGCACATGGGCAAGCGGCATAGGGTGTATATCCAATGAAATGCCATTTTCTTGCCAGTTGTCATAACAAGGTAAAGGAAATTCTTGAACCACCCATGTAGGCTGATGATCTCCACGACAAGCATAACCTCGCCCTTGACCTCGCGTTATAATGAGCTTACACCCAAGATCAATATTTTGACAAACCAGTTGCTTCAATACTTGTTCAATCTCTGCCCACATAAAGCAAGAAACCTTGATACCGAGTCGGTATAAGGCTTCTTGTAATCTGCGTTGATGTTGTGGCCAGTGTGCAATACCATGCTGTTGAACCAACATCGTGGTAAATACACCATCACCATAAGCTAAACCTCTATCGCCTGCTTGAACGCTAGAAGTTTGCTGGCCATTAACCCATATTCGATACGTTTTCGTCTTGGCTGATTCGACTTGCAGTAGCTGATTGTTGGTTTTTATATTTTGCATTATCTCTTTGGTTATAAGGTCGAGCACACGGCATCTTTAATCTTTCAAAATTTAATGCACCTATTTGCATTTTAGGTCGTAAAGCTAAAGGCAACTTACCATTGTTAAAAAATTCTAATACAATTTTTCCTGACCAACCCGGATCGATACGGTGTGCAGTAACATGCACCATAAGTCCTAAACGTGCTAAAGATGAGCGACCGTCTAACCAGCCAACAATATCAGGTGCTAACGTCACAGATTCATGCGTTACAGCAAGAACAAGTTGTCCTGGATGTAAAAAGAAAGCTTCTTCATCAGGAATATAAATTTCGTCACTCATGACAGTATCTAAAACGTGCTGAATAGACTCTTTTGATCCGCTTAAATCAATGTAAGGTGCTGTATGTTCCTCAAACACTCTAAAAGTATGACCTAAACGTACATCTGCACTCACACCACAAATATGTTCAGGTGTGGGTCTTGGATCAATTTGAATTGATTGATCTGCTAAGCATTGTTCTATTTCAATATCAGTTAATCGCATACAAACCTCTTATTCTCTTTCTTTTAAGTCAATAAATGTTGAATACGTGCTTTAAGAATATCAATAGCGATTCTGTTTTTGCCACCACGAGGTACAATAATATCTGCATATTGTTTAGAAGGTTCGATAAATTGTAAGAACATAGGACGAACTGTTTGCTGATACTGTTCTAAAACGGTATCCATTGTACGACCACGTTCTTCCACATCACGCACCAGACGACGCACTAAGCATATATCAAGCGGTGTATCCATGAAAATAGATGCATTCATTAAGTTTCTTAATGCAGGATCTGTGAGAAGTAAGATGCCTTCAAGAATAATAATTCTTTTAGGTGTGATGGTATGCGTTTTTGCTAGGCGATTATGTTCCGCGTAATCGTAAATAGGAATCTCAACTTTTTGTCCATTGCGTAACATAGTTAAATGCTGAAAAAGTAAATCATGATCTAAAGCTTTGGGATGATCGTAGTTGGTCATTTCACGTTGCTCAAGTGAAAGATGTGATTGATCTCGGTAATACGAATCTTCATTAATGACAGCAATATCATGCGTATCTAAATCCTGTCTTAATTCTTCATAGATTGTTTTCGCAATTAAACTCTTACCTGATGCTGAAGCACCCGCAATCGCAATAATTACGCATTGTTCTTGATTCATATTCACTCTTATTTCTCTGTTAGGTCAATGGATACATTCGTTATATCAGAATGCTTGGTTAAATGAGCGACTGCTTTTTGTGCAATCTCTCGGTAAGTACGGGATAAATCGCTATACACATCCTTTACAACAATGGGACAACCTTGATCAGCACTTTCTCGAATACTTTGATGTAGTGGAAGATAGCCTAAAATAGGCACATCATAGCGCTCTGCTATGGAACTGCCACCTTCTTTACCAAAAATATGTTCTTCATGCCCACATTGAGTACATCGATGGTAACTCATATTTTCAACAAGACCCAAAATGGGCACATGCACACGATTGAACATCACAATGCCCTTTTCTGCATCTGCCGTGGCCAAGTCTTGCGGTGTGGTGACGATGATTGCACCACTTAAATTTAGTTTTTGACTTAATGTCAGTTGAATATCTCCTGTTCCAGGAGGCAAATCAACAATAAGATAATCAAGCTCGGGCCAGCTGGTTTCTTGAATGAGTTGCAATAAGGTTTGCGAAGCCATAGGACCACGCCAGATCTGAGCTTGTTCTGGTTTAACTAAAAAACCAATAGATTGAACAGCCAAACCATATTGCATGGCCGGTTTCATATGATTTTCAGGTGTGACCTGTATATCGTGATCAACAAGTTGACATAAGATAGGCATAGAAGGACCGTAAATATCTGCATCAAGCAGCCCTACTTTGGCACCTTCTTGCTCAAGCGCTAAGGCAATATTCACAGCTGTTGTTGATTTACCTACACCTCCTTTGCCCGATGCAACCATGATCACGTGTTTGACATGACGCAAACTGGGGATCTTTTGTTGCTGGTGAGATGCTGGTGGCTTAAATTGGATATCGAATAAGACTTCAGCCACATCAGACAACTGCTCTATTTCATCTTTTATTTGGGTCATGAGTCGAGGAGGTTCGACTTGACAAGGGTAAGGTAGTTCAAAGACAACCTTCAAATTTTGATCCTGATAATGCAATGCTTGAATACAATTGCCGTCATAGAGGTTTATATTTTGAATGGGATCTTGGCGTTGAGTAAAACAATCTATAATACAACGCTGAGATAGAGAACTCATTTCAGTTAATGATGGATATAAACTGACAAGTGGATGCACAAACCTAACCTTATTGACTCAATGTGCGCGCATTATATCAAAGTTAAAGCAAATATTCATGGCTCATTGCACAAAGAAGTCAAATTTTTACACTGGTTTATAGATGAAAAACAGCTCTAAATAAGTTATGATGAGCATCTAGAACTAAAGTACAAATTTATATGCAATTGAAGATATGACAGATCAAAAACGTAACATATTACTTACTACAGCCTTACCCTATGCCAATGGTTCACTCCATTTAGGTCATATGCTAGAACAAATACAAGCTGACATCTGGTCGCGCTTCCAAAAAATGCGTGGTCATGAGTGCTATTTTGTCTGCGCAGACGATACACATGGCACACCTATTATGCTCAAAGCGCAAGAA
>MDTC01034628.1_pt1 | contig 19019 bp, 15 predicted proteins | sample 811181 | NCBI WGS metagenome assembly MDTC01 (sample SAMN05326644, study PRJNA326480) | marine metagenome | isolation source: seawater | place: Pacific Ocean: North | collected 2011
GCCGAGCTGCTCGCGGACTGGAGACTGGAGACTGGAGACTGGAGACCGAGCCTCCACTCCCCCGCCCCGGAGCCACGCGACGTCGCTCCCGCCACTCCCCCCGCCACTCCCCCGCCCCGGAGCCACGCGACGTCACTCCCGCCACTCCCCCGCTCGCAGCAACGCGACCTCCCGATCGCGGGCCTTCAACGCCAGTAGATCTCCAACCCACGCTTCTCGCTGTGCCCGCGATCGCTGCTGTCCAGCGCGTCCACACCGAGGGCACCCGCGCCGCCCCCGCCCGCCGAGAACGCCGTGCCCGTGCTCGCCAGGTCCGCACCCAGGGCGAAGCTCCACACGCCGTCGCGGCTCTCGTAGGCGAAGCAGCTGCAGCCGGCATCGCCGCAGCTGGCTGGGGCGCCGGGTGAGGCCAGGTCGGGATCCCAGGCGTCCTCGCAGGACCCGGCGTCGGGCCAGGCACCGGTGAGCGCGTCGAGCACGCGGGTGGACGTGGTGTTGCCGGAGTCGAAGCTCCAGCGGGCGTAGGCTCCGAGGTCGTCGACGACGAGCAGCTCGCTGGGGGCACTCGCCGGAAGTGCGGCGAAGCAACGGGCATCCCGCCGGCTGTCGCAGCTCGACAGATCGCCGCCGAGGACGTCCTTGACGCCCTTGAAGGTGGTGCCCGCGTCGTACCACCAGAAGCGGGTCCAGCCGCCCCCGTCGGTGCTCATGTCGCAGAAGGCCTCGAAGGGGTCGGTCCCGCCCTCGCCGTCGGGATCGATGGTGTAGATGCCGTCGGACCGGCTGGCGTCGGCAGCGAGCAGCGCGCTGCAGTCCTCGCAGTCGGCCAGGCCGTGGTCTCCGTCGCAGTCGTGGTCGACGTCGTCACACTGCTCGGTCGCGCCCACGTGGACCGTGGCGTCGGAGTCGTCGCAGTCGTCGGCGCTGGCGACGAAGCCTCCGGGTGCGCGGCAGCTGCGGACCTGCAGAGCGACCGTGCCATGTCCGTCACCATCGCCGTCCGCGTACCAGGCGGTCCGGGTGTTGAGCAGGGAGTCGGTGTCGTCGCAGTCGGTGTTGTTGCGCACGTAGGTCGGTCCGGGATCGCACGCGCGGAGCAGCTGGGCGGGATCACCGTCCCCGTCGCCGTCCGCGTCCAGGAACCAGACCGTGCGTGGGTTCAGCCAGAACTGGGTGTCGTCGCAGTCCTCGCCGGACAGGGAGTAGCCGGCAGGCGGGGCGCACTGGACCAGGGTGACCGACTCGTCTCCCCAGCCGTCGCGGTCGGCGTCGGCGTACCAGACGGTCGCCGGGTTGAGGCCGGGCTGGGTGTCGTCGCAGTCGCCGGAGACCCGCGCCATGGGCACGTCCGTCGCGCAGCCGATCGTCGGGTCGACGGTCGCTCCGTAGCCATCGCCGTCCTCGTCGGGCCACCACCGGGTGAGCGGGTTCAGCTCCGGATCGCTGTCGTCGCAGTCGTCGGGGTTGTCGACGTGACCCTCGGGGCGCGCGCAGGCGATGGTCGCGGTCGGAAAGCCGTAGCCGTCCCCATCGCCGTCGGGAAACCACAGGGCGCCGGGCTTCTCCGCGGCGTCGGCGTCGTTGCAGTCGAGACAGGCAGGAACGCCGTCGCCGTCGAGATCATCGAAGGCCACGGAGCCATCGCAGTTGTAGTCGGTGGGATCGTCGCAGAGCTCCGGAGCGCCGGGCCGGATCCGCGGATCGGCGTCGTTGCAGTCACCGCCCACCGACGCCACCCCGGCGGGGCGATCGCAGGCCTGGGTGGTGCTGGCGTCGTCGCCGTAGCCGTCCAGATCGACGTCGGTGTACCAGATCGCCGCGTCGGCCGCGGTGGACTCGTCGATCTGCCCGTCGCAGTTCTCGTCGACCTCGCCGTCGCACAGCTCCTGCGCGCCGGGGTTGATGGCAGGATCCTGGTCGTTGCAGTCGATGTCCGCGGTGAAGCCGTCCCCGTCGTCGTCGAGCGGGCCTCCACAGGCGATCGTGGCAAGGAAAAGCCAGGGAATCATGCGCCGCACGCCGTCACCTCCGTAGGGCCGGTGGACGGATCCGTGACCGGTGCGCATGAGGGGGTCCTGGCGTGTGAGCGCCGCTACAGACCATCCCCGGAGTCCCTGATGGACGCGACAGTCACCTGGACCGACAAGATGGCCTTCGACACCGAGGTCGACGGCCACCACTTCATGATCGACGCCGAGGAACAGCACGGCGGCGACGACAAGGGCCCCCGCCCCAAGCCCCTCGTCCTGGCCGCCCTCGCCGGCTGTACCGCCATGGACGTGATCAGCATCCTCAGGAAGATGCGCCAGGACGTCCGCAGCTTCAAGGTCACCGCCGACGCCGACAAGAGCGAGGGCGACCACCCCCACACGCTGGTGAACATGGTCGTGACGTTCGAGGTGGAGGGGGACGTCCGCCCGGACCGGCTGTGGCGGGCGGTGAACCTGTCGCAGGACACGTATTGCGGGGTGAGTGCGATGCTGAAGAAGCACACGGACGTGGGGGTCCGGGTGATCCTGAACGGGGAGGAGCTGGCGAAGCCGGAGTAGGTAGGCGGAGTTTCGAGATCGCGTAGCGCGAGGTCGCGTTGCTGCGAGCGAGGGAGTGGAGGGGCGGTCTCCAGTCCCCAGTCTCCAGTCCCCAGTCCTACGGCGGCGAGGCGGCGCGGACGCCTGTGGTTCAGTGAGCTCACCCCGACGGTGCGGACGATGGAGTTGCGAGCACGCTTCGCGGCTGGCGAGGCCTGAACGCGTCCGTGGTCGAACTCCCGGGCTGTGCGAACGGCACCGCGATGCCGTCGCCGCCGAGCTGCGCGCGGACTGGAGACTGGAGACTGGAGACTGGAGACCGAGCCGCCACTCCCCTGCCCGCAGCCACGCGACCTGCTCCAACCGATCTCCGCACCCGCCACGGCCGTCCGGCAGCGGAGACTCGGAACTTGGAACTCGCCCCGCCCATCCCCCGCCCGCAGCGACCCGACCTGCGACCTGCGCCCTCCGCCCTACCCGACGCTCCCGCCGATGTCCGTCCGCCACTGCGCTCCGTCGAACGCCCAGCCGTCCAGCGCCTCGTACGCCTTCGCTCGCGCGTCCTGCACGCTGTCGCCGAGCCCGGTGATGCCGAGCACGCGGCCGCCGCTGGTGCGGAGCAGGCCGTCGTCGCCGCGGCGGGTGCCGGCGTGGAAGACCACCACGTCCTCCGCCCGCGGAGGCTCGGGAATGATGACGTCCTTCTCCGAGGTGACCGGGTAGCCGCGGCTGGCGAGCACGACGCAGCAGGCGGCGCCATCGCGGAAGCGCGGTGCACCGTGGGGCAGGTCGCCCCGGGCGGCGCCGGCGAGCCAGGGCAGGATGTCGTCCTCCCACAGGCACATCAGCGGCTGGGTCTCGGGATCGCCAAAGCGGGCGTTGAACTCCAGGACCCGCGGACCGTCCTTCGTGAGCATCAGCCCAGCGAAGAGCACGCCGCGGAACGGGGTGCCGCGCTCGGCCATGACGCGCACGACCGGGCGGTGCACCGTCTCGATGATCTCCTCGACGGCGGCGTCATCGAGCAGCGGGCACGGAGCGTACGCGCCCATGCCGCCGGTGTTCGGGCCCTGATTTCCATCCAGCAGGGCCTTGTGGTCCTGGCTGGCGGGCAGGCCCACCACGCGACCGCCGTCGGTGATGCCGAAGACGCTGACCTCCGGGCCCTCCATGCGGTCCTCGAGCACCACGTGGCGAGCAGCGTCGCCGAAGCGCCCCGACCACACCTCGTCGAGTGCTTCGCGGGCCTCCGCCTCGGTGTGGCAGACGAACACGCCCTTGCCCGCGGCCAGCCCGTCGACCTTGACCACGACGTCACCCTGCGCGATGCGCGCCATGGCCCGCTCGACGCTCTGGGGATCGTCCTTGTCGACCTCGAGGTGACCGGCGGTGGGAACCCCCGCCTCGGCCATGATCTGCTTGGCGAAGGCCTTGCTGGTCTCGAGGCGGGCGGCCTCGCGGCTGGGCCCGAAGCACGGGATGCCGAGGGCCTCCAGCCGATCGGCGAGCCCCTCGGCCAGCGGGGCCTCCGGACCCACGACCACCAGATCCGGCTGTTCTGAAGCACACAAGCGTGCGATCGCCTCCGCGCCGGACGCGGGCACGACGGTCGCGACGCCGGGCCAGCCCGGGTTGCTGCCGGTGACGATCAGCGCACCGAGCGACGGCGAGCTCGCGATGCGCCAGGCCAGGGCGGCCTCACGGCCTCCGTTGCCCACCAGCACGACCTTCATGGAAAGCTCCTCGCGGTCCGGGCGGACCTCAGTGACGGAAGTGGCGGGCGCCGGTGAAGACCATGGCGATGCCCGCCTCGTTGGCTGCGGCGATGACCTCGGCGTCGCGGATGGAGCCACCGGGCTGGATGACCGCGGTGACGCCGCCCTCGGCAGCCACGTTGAGGCCGTCGGCGAAGGGGAAGAAGGCGTCGGAGGCCAGCACGTTGCCCGCCGTTGGCGCAGTCGCCTTGGAGATGGCGATGCGCACGCTGTCGACCCGGCTCATCTGGCCGGCGCCGACGCCGTTGAGCCGCGCGCCGCCGGGCAGGCCCATGGCGAGCACGATGGCGTTGCTCTTGACTCCGCGGCAGGCCTTCCAGGCAAAGCGCAGGGCCCGGGCCTCGTCGTCTGACGGGGCGCGCTCGGTGACGACCTCCCAGCCCATCTCGGCGTCGACGTCCCAGTCCTGGAACAGCCAGCCGCCCTGGACCCGACGCGCGTCACGGCCCGGCGGACGGGAGCTGGCCCAGTCCGCAGGCAGCTCGAGCACCCGCAGCTTCTGGCGCGGCGCGAGCCGCTCCTTGGCGACCTCGTCGAAGCCGGGCGCTGCCACCACCTCGAAGAAGGTCTTGGACAGCTTGATGGCGCGCACGGTGTCGCCATCGACCGGTCGGTTGAACACCACGATGCCGCCGAACGCGCTGACCGGATCGCCCTCGAGGGCCCGGCTGAAGGCGGTGGGCAGGTCCTGGGCGGTGGCGGCGCCGGCGGGGTTCTGGTGCTTGATGATCGCGCAGGCGGGCTCGGTCAGCTCGAACACCGAGCGCAGCGCGCCGTCGAGATCTGCGAGGTTGTTGAAGGACAGCGCCTTGCCCTGCAGCTGCTTCGCCCGAGCCAGGCTGCGACCCTCCTCGCGCCAGTCGGCGTAGAAGGCGGCGCGCTGGTGGGGGTTCTCGCCGTAGCGGAGCTCCTGGACCCGGCGCAGGCCGAGGCTCAGCTCGCGGGGGAAGGCGTGGGCGTCCTCGCGGGCGCCGAGCCAGTCGGCGATGACCGCGTCGTAGCGGGCGGTGTGGCGGAAGGCCTTCACCGCGAGCTCCGGACGCAGATCGGCGATGCGCTCCTCGCGCAGGGCGGCGATCACCCGCCCGTAGTCGCCCGGATCGACGATGACGGTCACGTGGCGGTGGTTCTTCGCCGCAGCGCGGACCATGGTCGGCCCACCGATGTCGATGCGCTCGACGGCCTCGGCCAGGCTCACGTCGCCCGAGGTGACCGTCTGCTCGAACGGGTAGAGGTTGACCGCCACGAGGTCGATCCAGGGGATGCCCTGCTCGGCCGCCTCGCCGGCGTGAACGTCCCGGTCGCCCAGGATGCCGCCGTGGATCCGGGGATGCAGCGTCTTCACCCGACCGTTCATGATCTCGGGAGCGCCGGTGTGCTCGCTGACAGGCCGGACGTCGACGCCCGCCTCGCGCAGGGCTCGGGCCGTGCCCCCGGTGGAGAGCACGACGTAGCCGAGCTCGACCAGGGCGCGGCCGAGGTCGCCGATGCCGGTCTTGTCGGAGACGGAGAGGAGGGCGTAGCGGGTGGGATCGGCAGACGGGGCTTCGGTCACGGGGCGGCCTCCGGGGCGGCGAGGACGCGGTAGTAAACGACCCGCACGGCCTGCGCACCCTCGACGTAGCCCTCCAGCACGACCGGCTTGCCCACATGGTCGATGAGCAGGTCCACAGCGTCATCATCGATGGTGTAGAAGGCCTGTGAGCCCTGATCCTGCACGCCGAAGCCGTTCGGGCCGTCCAGGAGTGGCCCGTAGAACGCCTGCAGCCCGTGGGTGCCCTCGCGCAGGCTCCAGCGGTCCGCCTTGAGGGTGCGCCCACGCTTGCTGCCCTCGACCACGACCTCCTCGCCGTCGAGGAACCGCAGCAGGCGCGCCTCGTCCGTCTGCGGCTGGAGGAGCCAGGTCCTCCCTTGCATCTCCTGGAGCTGGGGCCCCTGGTCCCCCGGTCGCACCACCCCTCGGATCGAGGCGGAACAAGCGCTCAGGACGAGCAGGACGATGAGTAGCGGAACCGGTCGGTGCATCGCGGCGTCTCCCGCTGTGCGATAATCGGTCGGGCACGTTGTCTGCCGGAGAACCGTCACCAGGAGAGCGACTCCGATGCTGCTTCCCCAGAAGCTCGGTCCAATCACCCTCATGCGCAAGCTGGGGACCGACGGTGTGTCCGAGGCCTTCGTGGGCATCCTGGACGAGCCCGCCGGCCAGCACGTCGTCGTGCGCCGCCTGCTGCCCTTCGTGGTGCAGGACGCCGCCCGCCTCGCCACGGTCGAGTCCCGGGTCCAGGACCTCACCGCCGTCCGCCACCCGACCCTCGTGCCGGTGTTGCGGACCGAGAACGTCGGCAACGACCACCTCATCATCGAGGACCACGTCGATGCGGTCTCGCTGGGCGACGTCATCGCCTGGTGCCGCAAGTCGGGCGAGCCCCTGCCCCACAACGTGTTCCTCAACCTGGCGACCCAGATCTGCAACGGCCTCGAGGCCCTGCACGGTCGCCCGGGCAAGGCCAGCGGCGAGGAGCACGTCCTGCACCTCGCCCTGTCCCCCGAGTCGGTGCTGATCACCCCCGAGGGACGCCTGATGGTCGGCGAGTTCGGCCTCATCCGCAGCCCGACCGCCCTGCCGTCTGGCGGCAGCGCCGATGCCTCCGCGCGCCGCCTGGCCCACGTCTCCCCCGAGCAGACCCATCCTGACCAGAAGCTGACGCCCGCGTCGGACATCTTCAGCCTCGGCAGCCTCCTGTACGAGCTCCTCATGCTCGAGCCGCTGTTCCGCCGGGAGAGCTCGCTGCAGACCATCCACGCCGTGCGCAAGGCCGAGGTCAGCGGCGCGCTCCAGATGGTCAAGAAGGCCCTGCCCGGCCTCGACAAGGTGCTCTACCGCGCGCTCTCCCTGAACCCGCGCCACCGCTACCAGCGCGCCTTCGTCCTGCGCGAGGACATCCGCGGCCTCATGGCCGGATTCTCGTTCACCCGGATCAACGAGGAGACGACGGACTTCCTCGCACCCCTGTTCGCCGCCCGCGCCCAGAGCCGCCCCGCCGCCGCCTCTTCCGAGGACAGCCAGGACAACACCGGCGCGCTCCTGCGCGAAGCTGCCGGCCTGCCCGAGCCGGCCCCCAACGACACCCGCGGCTTCCTGCGTGGGGTCGCCCAGGACACCCTGGTGCCGTCGTTCACCGACTCCGGCGCCACCGTGGAAGACGATCTCGAGGGCCTCGAGATGTGGTCCGAGGTACCCACCACGGTCGACCCCTCCGATCCGGCGGCCATCCCCGTCGCGACCACGACCGACCTCCCGCACGACCTCACCGTCGGCGCGCCGGACGTCCCTCGCGACCAGACCACCTGGATCCCGCGGGTGCCCCGCTCGACCACCGAGTGGATCCCGGTCACCCGAGACGAGGGTCCCAAGACCGGCGACTTCGACGAGGACATCAAGACCGACATCACCGCCGATCCTGCGGTCGAGCGGAGCCTCACCCCACAGGAGAAGCGCCAGCTGACCCCGGCCGAGCTGCAGAAGGAGCTCGCCGCGCTGGGCGTGGAGGTCCGCCCGACCCCGCCGCCAGCGGCCGCGCGGGAGGAGGGCCCGGACGAGTCGCCCTCCATCGCCCCGACGATGTCGCCGGAGGCAGCGACGGAAACAGTCAAGAAGGACCTCGGAACGCCCTCTTCTGCCGACACCATGGCGATGTTCATGGAGGACGACGAGGAGCCGCCCTCGGAGGAGGATGTGCCCGCGCCCGGTCTCGCGGTGGCCGGCGGCGCCGCGGCGGTGGGCGCTGCCGCAGCGAGGGGCCGGGGTGGCGACGGCCCGACGGTCGAGCCTGCCCCGGCGCCCCACGTGTCCGCCGACGGCGACACCCCCGCGTCCCAGCCCCAGCGCGCCCAGCCCAACCCGAGCAGCAGCTACCGCCCCAAGGGCGCCGCGCCGCCGCCCGCCCCCGACGCGGGCAAGGGACCCCAGATCCAGTCCCGCAAGCTCGAGGGCCTCACCTTCGACGAGGACGAGGACACCGCGGTCCACGACGAGGACGACCTGGACTGGAAGCCCCGCAGGTCCGGCCGCGGTCTGGTCATCGTGGGCGCGGCCCTGGCGGTGTTCGTGGTCGTGTTGCTGTGCGGCGGCGTCGCCGTGCTCGCCGGCCAGGGCGTCGTGACCAGCTGGTTCGAGCCCGGTCCGGTCGCCGGCGGCCCCGGTACGACCGAGCCAGACACCACCCCTGCGACCCCCACGGGCACGACCGAGCCGGCAGCCACCACGCCGGAGACTCCGAGCACAGTGGCGGCAGGCACGACCGAGCCCGCGAAGACGGAGCCCGACGTTGCGGAGACGGGCGGAAACGCTGGCGGATCGCAGGTGGTGGCGAGCAAGGACCCGACCCCGGAGCCCCGTCCGCTCGCCACCGAGCCCCGGACGACGCCCACCAGCCGCACGCCGACCAACCGCACCTCGACCGACCGCACGCCGACCAACCGCACCTCGACCGACCGCACCCCGTCGAGCAACCGCGGCACGTCGACCGCGTCGCTGACTCCGACCGCTTCGACGGCGCCAGCCGCGTCGACCGCTCCGACGACCCGCACCCCGAGCACGAACCGGGTCACGAGCCGCGACCCGGATCCGCCGCGCCTGTCGACCAGCCGGGACAGCGGCAGCCTCATCGACGCAACCCCGACCACCTCGTCGGCGGGGACCGAGACGGTCATCAAGACCGAGACCGAGCCGGTCGGCTTCGACGCCCTCGCCAGCAAGTCGCGCACCGGCAGCCTGTCCGCCGGCGACCGCCTGACGCTGGAGATGGTCGAGCGTACGGACCCGTCGTACACCCGCAGCCGCGCCATCCTGTACGAAGACGCCAAGGCCCGCGCCGACGGCTCCGCTCAGCGCAAGTACCTCGACGCCCTGCTCACCCAGCCGGAGAACAAGTACAACCCGACGTTCCTGGCCGAGGGCGCCCACATGGACATCGCGGACAAGCGCTTCGATCGCGCACTCTCCCGCGCCGAGACCGCCGAGCGGCACTGGGCCCGCCTGCCGAGCTCCCTGGTGTTCTCCCGCAAGGCCATGATCTACGAAGCCCAGGCCGCCGCCTGGCAGGGCAAGTTCTACCAGTCCGGAGGTTCGGACATGGCCGCGCTGGGGCAGGCCATCTCGGCGTGGGAGAAGTACCAGCGCCATGTCGCGACCAAGAGCCGCACCGACCTCGCCCAGCTCGCCGACGCCCAGCTGACCAAGCTCTACGACGCCCGCCGCCGCCTGGAGTAGCACGTGAGCCGCCTCTTCTCTTCCGTCGCCGCCAGCGCGCTCGCCGTGAGCCTGCTCGCCGTCAGCACCCTCGCTGCGGCCCCTGCCCTGGCCGGCAACCACTACATCGCTGGCCGGATCATCGACCGCAACGGCGATCCCATCGACCAGGCCGTGGTCACGCTCAAGCCCAAGGATCCGGACAAGCCCGACATCAACGTCCAGCTGGTCACCGATCGCGAGGGGCGCTTCCTGGTCGACTACCTGCGCGATGCGGAGGGCGAGCGCACCAAGCTCGCCAAGCGCGTCGAGTACGAGATCGAGATCTACAAGCCCGGCTTCCACACCCGCGAGACCGACTTCTACTACAAGAAGGGCGAGCTCCAGGTCGAGACGCTGATGATGACCGAGGACACCATCGTCGTGCACGATGACGACGCCGACCTCGATCCCGACGCCTACGAGACGTCCACCCACAGCGCGGGCGCCAACTACGAGGGGCAGTAGCATCCCTGCCCTGCGCGCGACTGCGGCGTCCTCAGGGCTCATCGGGCTCGTCGGTGGCGTGCTGCTCGTGATCGCGACCGGGTGCACCGGCATCCCCGCCGAGCCCGAGGTGCAACCGGCCGAGCTGGGCTGGGCGACGGGGATCGTGACCCATCCCGAGACGTTCAGCGCGCTGATGGACGAGACCTCCCGGGAGGGCTGGATCGCCGTGCACGCGCACGATCTGGACAGCGCAAAGAGCGCGTTCGCAGAGAACTCTCCGGCGTCCGCCTGGGCGTCGTTCGCCCGGGGGCAGGAGCGCCTGGACCTGCAGCGCCTGACGTCCGAGGCCGCCCTGCGCCTGGTGCGCACCTGGGAGGAGCGCGGCTCTCTGCCCGAGGGTCCCGGTCCGGTCTTCTTCGCCGCGTACGCCGCCACCTGCGGGCATCGACCGGCAGACGCCTGGGTGGCCCGACTGCCGGTCGCCGAGCGCGCCTGGTTCGAGGGCACCGCCCCCTGGCCGTGGAAGTCGGAGGCGGCCGATGTGGCGCAGGAAGGCGCCCGGATCCGCTACGCGACCCCACCTGGCGAAGCGTGGAAGCGCCCGCCGTTCACGGATCGGGTGGTCGAGACGGACGGGGCCGGACAGACCGTGCGCACCTGGCAGGACCCCTGCCTGCCGTCCCGCCTCGCACCCGCCGATACGGGCGTCGCCCACCGGGTGCTCAACACCTACGAGGACGGCCTCGAGCTGCACCTGAACCCGGACCACCAGCCCGACCTGTCGAAGCTGGTGCACACGCTGTTCTCGGCGCGCGGCGTGTCCACCGACGCCCTCGGCCTGCCCGACGACGTGCCCGCCAGCGACGATCCCGAGGCAGCACGGGAGGAGGTCCGCGCCCTCGACGCCGTGCTGGACGCGACCCGCGCCCACCTCGAGCAGTCGGCCAGCCCCGACGGACTCGCCCTGCTGCAGCAGATCCAGCCCCTGTCCCGCCTGCGCCAGGAGGTCCTCGTCGACCGCGCCAGACGCGACCTGCGCGCCGGCCACGTGCAGCGCGCCTACGCCACGCTCCTGCTCGCCAGGGACGTGACCGAGCGGGGAATCGGCCCGGCCAACGGCCCCGCCTTGTACGTCCTGCTCGCAGAGGCGAACCTACGCGCGGGCCGCACCCGCGAAGCCCTCGACGCGCTGCAGCCCGTCGTGGACGTGATCCCGGAGAGCACAGCCACCCGCGAGATCCTCTCGGACCTCGTCGTGCTCGAAGGCATGGACCGCACCGGTGACAGCAAGGAGCACTGAGCCCATGAACGCAGTGACCGTCCGAAATCTCTTCCTGCTCGGCGCCCTGGGCGTCGCAGCGTCGGCGTCGCAGGCGGGCAACTTCCGCTACGCCGAGGACCGCGCGCCGGGCATCGTCAACCCCGTCTTCGCCACCACCATGTCGGAGGCCCGCCTCAACGAGCTCGTCTTCGAGGGGCTGTACACCGACTCGACCGAGCTGGCCTCGGAGCCGCTGCTCGCGGAGAGCGCCACCCTCGCCCCGACCAAGAAGGCGATGCGGATCCGCCTGCGCGACGGCGTGAAGTGGCACGATGGAACACCGTTCTCGGCCGAGGACGTCGTCTTCACCATCCAGGCGATGCAGGACCAGGCCACGGGCTCGCCGGAGGCCGGACGGGTCGCCTGGATCGAGAGCGCGCGCGCCATCGACAAGTCCACCCTGGAGCTGACCTTCGTGGGCCAGGAGTACGCGCCCGAGGACAAGCTCCACTTCAAGATCATGCCGCGCCACCGCTTCACCGACACCGCCCTGAAGCGCACCGACCCCTTCCGCAACCGCCCGATCGGCACCGGCCCGTGGTCGGTCGTCGGCTTCAACGACGACAACTCGATCAGCCTGCAGCGCTACCGCGAGTACTGGGGCGAGGCCGCGATCGACGAGATGACGATGCGCGAGGTCGCGGACAAGAACTTCCAGAGCAAGCTCTTGCTCTACGAGTCCCTGGAGGGCCTGATCCGGGTGCTCCCCCGCGACCTCGCCATGCTCCAGAACGACCGCAAGGTGGAGCTCTACCCGTACCAGACGAACTCCTGGTGGTACGTCGGCTTCAACAACCGGGCCGGCACCTTCCAGGACCCCAAGGTGCGCGAGGCGCTCTCGCTCATGGTCGACGTGCCCGCGTTGCTCGCGCCCATCGGCACCGGCGATCCGGTCAGCGGCCCCTTCGTGCCCAGCTCGCCCTTCTACAACCACGACGTCACGCCGATGAGCCCGGACGCCGCGAAGGCGAAGGCCCTGCTCACCGAGGCGGGCTTCACCCATGACGGGCGCACCTGGAGCAAGGATGGCCGTCCCCTCACCCTGCGCCTGTCGACGCTGAAGAACCTCGAGACCGCCCAGGACGTGGTCATCAACCTGCAGACCCAGCTCCAGAACCAGGGCGTGCAGGTCAACACCGAGTTCCTCACCCGCCCCGAGTGGAAGCAGCGGGTCTGGGGCGAGAGCGACTACGACCTGATCCTCTCGACCTGGTCCTTCGACCGCAACGAGGACATCTACGAGCAGTTCCACTCCGGCGGCGCCCGCAACTTCGTCGGCTACGTCAACGAGGACGTGGACGCCCTGCTCGACAAGGCGCGCGAGGTCGCCGATCCCCAGGAGAAGAAGCTCATCCTGCGGGAGGTGCACGCGAAGATCGCGGCGGACCACCCGATGATCTTCCTGTGGACGCTCGACAGCTACGCAGCCATGTCCACCAAGGTGAAGAACGTCGTCGTGCACCCGTTCTACTTCTTCACCTTCGCGAGATCCTGGACAATCCGCTGAACGCACGGACCGCCGGGCTCGTCTGGCGCCTGGCGAGCCACTTCGGCGTGTTCGCCGGGACCCTGCTCGGCTGCCTGGTCGCGGTCCACCTGCTGCTGATCTTCGCGCCTGGCGACGCGATCGACAGCCTGCCCAACGCCGAGGAGGTCCGCCCGCTGCTGGAGGCGGAGTGGCACCTCGGCCAGCCCGCCCCGATCCAGGTCGCGAGCTACCTCGGCGACGTGCTCACCGGCGACCTGCGCACCAGCCTGGTCTACCGCCCGGGCATGCCCGTGGCAGACGTCATCGCCGGGCCGACCCTGCGCTCGCTCGGCGTGCTCTTTCCGGCGTTGTTCCTCTCGATCCTCGGAGGTGTCGCCCTGGGCGCGTGGACCGGGGGACGCCGGCTCAGCCTGGCCCGCCCGCTGGTCTGGTCGGTCGCCATCGTGCCGGTCTTCCTCATCGCGCGGCTCACCATCGCCTGGACCAACGCCGCCACCTGGTCGCTCATGCAGTCCGGCGCCATCTCCCGGCCCGGGTGGTTCGCCCTGCCCATCGAGGATCACCCGCTGCGCTGGGCGCTGGCGGTCACCATCCTGGCCGTCGGCAGCGGGGCCTTGTCCGAGGTGCACGCCGAGAGCGAGAGCCTGTTCCGGCGGCTGCGGGACGCCGGCTACGTGCAGGCGGCGCGGGCCCGGGGCGCGCCGGTCTGGCCCCACATCCTGCGCAACCTGATCCCGCCCCTGACGACCATGATCAGCAGCCGGGCGGCCTTCTTCGTCGGCGGGCTGGTCATCCTGGAGAAGATCCTGCTCATGAACGGGATCGGGGCGATCCTCTGGCAGTCCGCCTTGGAGCGTGACTATCCACTGGCGCTCGGCATCACGCTGGTCACCGCGGCGGTCGTCGCGAGCCTGCGCCTGGTCGGCGATGTCGTGCGTACCGCGATCGATCCCCGTCGCCGGGAGGTCGCGTGAGCTGGGTCCGCGATCCCCTGCCCTGGCTCGGCGCGGCCATCCTGGTGACGGTGCTGCTGGCCGCCGTGCTCGGTCCGCTGTCCGGCTACGACGTGGTCGCCGACGCCGATCCCGGGCGGGTGTTCGCCGCCCCGTCCGCGGCCCACTGGCTCGGCACGGACCACCTGGGTCGCGACGTCGCCTGGCGCCTCGTCATCGCGACCGGCCCGCTGGTCGGCCCGGGCCTGCTCGCCTGTGGGGTCGGCGCCGCCCTCGCGATCCCCCTGGGCACCGCCTCTGGCGTGCTCGGCGGGCCCGTCGCCACCGCCATCCGCTTCGCCTTCACCGTGGTCGAGGGCCTGCCCCGCTTCGTCCTCGTGCTGCTGGTGCTCGCGATCTACGGCCACGACGGCCTCATCCTCGCGCTGGTCGCCGGCGTCGCCTACGCACCCACCCTGGGCGAGGCCATCCACGAGCGCCTCGAGGGCCTGCGCCAGGCCGACTTCATCCTCGCCAACCGCGCCCACGGCGTGCCCGAGACCCAGCTGGTCCTGGTGCACCTGCTGTGGGGGGCCTGCCGGCGCCTCATCGCGCGGCACCTGCTGGGACTGTTCGCCTTCTTCCTGGTCCTGGAGACCACCCTGTCCTATCTCGAGTTCGGCGTGCAGCAGCCCTGGCCATCCTGGGGCAACATGCTGGCGTTCGACCTGGACTATGCGGATGCGACCCCGGCCGCGCTCCTGGCGCCCGCCCTGGCCATCTGGCTCGTGCTCGCGGCCACCACCTGGGTCCGCCGCGGGCTGTCCGACCGGGGGCACGATGCCTGACGCCGTGCAGCTGCAGGATCTCGTCATCCGGGTCGGCGAGCGCGTGCTGGTCGATCACGTCGACCTCTCCCTCGCCGCCAGCGAGCTGGTCGGACTGGTCGGCTCCTCCGGGTCGGGCAAGTCGCTGACCGCGAAGTCGATGCTCGGTCTGGTCGACCTCGAGCCGGGGGTGGTCGAAGGCGAGCTGCGGATCACCGTGGGTGCCGTCGAGCATCGGCCCTACGCGAGCTGCCGGGGGGCGGGTCGCCGGGCGCGCGACCGAGCGTTTCATGCCGTGCGCGGCGGGCTCGTCGGCTACCTGCCCCAGGACCCCCGCGACGCCCTGGACCCGCTCGCCCGGGTCGGCCGCCAGGTGGGCTCGGTCGCCCGCCTCGGTGGCCACGGCCCCGATCCCCTGCCCTGGCTGGGCCGCGCCAACCTGCCCCAGCCCGAGCGGGTCGCCCGCCTCTACCCCCACGAGCTCTCCGGCGGCATGGCCCAGCGCGTCGTCATCGCCCAGGCCCTGGCCCGCGGCAGCCGCTTCCTCCTCGCCGACGAGCCCACCAGCGCGCTCGACCCCACCGTGCAGGCCGCCATCCTCCGCGAGCTGCGCCGCCTGGTCGACGAGGACGGCCTCGGTGTGCTGCTCATCACCCACGATCTGCGCGTGCTGCCCGGCCTCGCCGATCGCCTCGTGATCCTCGCCGCGGGCCGGGTCGTCGAGCGCACCACCCCCGAGGCGCTGCGCGATGGGGACGTGCACAGCGAGGCCGCCGTCGCGCTGGTCGAGGCGACCCGGGCGGTCGCGGCGGGGGTGCTGGGATGAGCGCCGCCGAAGCCGTCCGACAGGAGGAGAGTGCTGTTCTCTGGCGGATCATCGGCCTGCGCAAGACCTTCGGCGGGTCCCGCTTCAGCGCCCTGGGCGGCGCGTCCCACACCGCTCTCGACGGGGTCGACCTCACCGTGCGGGCCAGTGAGCGCATCGGCATCATCGGCGAGTCCGGCTCCGGCAAGACCACCCTGGCCCGGGTGGGCCTGGGGCTCATCCCCGCAGACTCAGGCACCATCGAGCTGGTCGGCGGCGCCCCGACCAAGCGCCACCGCCGCGAGGTCGCCCAGCTCCTGTTCCAGGATCCCCGCGCGATGCTCAACCCCGGCCTCACCATCGGCACCGTGCTGCGTCAGTCTGCCCGCCTCTTCCAGCCCCGCCGCGACCCCGCAGAGGCCGTGTCCGAGGCCCTCGCCCGGGTCGGACTCGCCGGCCGTGAGCGCGCGCGCCCCCACGAGCTGTCCGGCGGGGAGCGCCGCCGCGCCGGCCTCGCCCGGGTGCTGCTCGCCTCCCCCAAGGTGCTGGTGCTCGACGAGCCGACCGCCGGGCTCGACGCAGCACTCAAGCACGACATGATGCAGCTCGTGCAGACGTCGGTCAGCGAGGAGACAGCCGTGGTGACGATCTCCCACGATCTGCCGCTGGTGCTCGGAACCTGCGACCGGGTGGCCGTCATGTACGCGGGTCGCATCGTGCAGCGGTTTGGCAGCCTGGCCGAGGCACGGCAGGATCCCCACCCCCACACCGCGTCCCTGCTGCGCGCGGCGGGACTCCTGTGATGCGCATGACCCGATTCCGCCTCCACACCCACCCGCTGCACCTCGGCGCCGCCCTGGCGCTCCTGTGCGCCCTCGTGGGGAGCGCAGCCCAGGCCCAGGAGCCTGCTGCAGTCGAGGAGACCACCGACTACCGGGGCGCCCTCGATCAGGCGCGCTTCCAGATCCGCAAGGGCTACTACGATCAGGCCATCGCCGATCTCGAGCGCACGGTGCAGCACCCCGACGGCAGGCTGGACGCCGAGCCGTGGTTCCTGCTGGCCCAGGTCCGCCTGCAGGTGGGTGACATCGTCGGCGCTCGACGAGCCGCGGCGAAGGCCCTCACCTACAGCAAGGACGTCGAGCAGGAGAGCCAGTCCGCCGCCCTCGTGGGTCTGCTCGACAACGCGTGGGGGCTGGTGGCGGTGGACGCGAGCCAGCCCGGCACCGCCTGGCGACCGCGCCTCGAGCCGGCCCAGCCCCTCATGGACCCCGGCCAGGGCGAGATCGTCGACCTCATGGCCAAGCGGATCCGCAAGTCGCGCTCCCCCCTGCCCCGCACGGTCGGCCTGCCCGTGGGCGACTGGGACGTCAACGGGCACGCCGTCAGCGTCACCCCGGCCCAGACCGCCCGGGTCACCCTGTCGCCGCGGGAGGCCGCCGGCGGGCTCGCCGCCGCCCGCCTCGCCTGGATCGAGCTCGACGCCGGCGTGGTCGCCTCGCTGTCCAAGGAGCCCCACGTCCAGCCCTCCCCGGCGCTGCAGCTGGGCCTCAACGTGCCGGTCGGAGGCCCGGTCCTGGTCGGCGTGTTCGGCGACTGGACCGCGCTGTCCCTGCGCACCCAGGGTGGCTCGTACACCTTCGACGGGCGCACCGGCTCGGTCGGGGTGCGCTTCGGACCGATGATCGACGATGGCGAGGTGGTGCTCGTGCGCCCCGCCATCGGCTACCGCTACGGCGGCATCGCCGGGCTCCTCCTCGGCTGCGATCGGCAGGGGGACGGCTGGTTGTGCCACGACCGCGACGCGACCACCCCTTCAGACCTGCTGCTCTACGCCGATGGCACCGCCCACGTCCCCTTCATCGAGGTGTCGGCCGACTGGCTGGACCGCAGGCGGACGTCCGGCGTGGGTGCAGGGGTTCGGGTGGGTGTGGAGCACGCGTTCGGCCGCTTGAAAGACGGCGGGAAGTCGCGTGGGGAGCCCCTCGTGGAGTACACCGTGCACGACGATGCCCGCTCACCCGCTCGTACCTCCTTGCGCGTCCTGCTCCACGCGAGCGTTGCCTTGTGAACCCGACCCCTGGTGCGCCATGACCCGTCTGGCCCTGCTCCTGCCGCTCCTGCTCCCCGTCGCCGCCCACGCGGGTGACGCGAAGGAGATCGCCTCGCGCGCCGGTGCGAACGTGCAGCGCCCGACGTGGTCGCCCGACGGCCGACAGCTGGCGTACGAGGCCAACTTCCACGACCGCAAGGTCATCGAGCTCTTCGTCGGCGACCCTCGCACCGGCGCCTTCCGCCGGATCCTGCCGGTGGCGGCCAGCAGCAGCTCCATCGCGAGCGGGTTCGGCGGCGGAGGGGGCGGTGGCGGCGGCAAGGTCGCCCACGAGCTGACCTGGAGCCCGCCCAGCCTGGGCCGCTTCGTCTACACCGCGTCGAGCGGCGCCAACGACTACGACATCTACACCATGACCGGCGGCACCCTGGCCGCGGGCCCTGGAGCGGACGGCGCCGCCGCCTGGTCCCCGGACGGCGGCTACATCGCCTTCACCTCCGCCCGCACCGGCGAGGGGGACCTCTACCTGGTCAACCTCGCCAGCGCTTCCGCCCCGCCCCAGCGCCTGACCCGCACCCCCACCAGCAGCGAGCTGTTCGCGGTGTGGGCCCCCGACAGCAAGCGCCTCGCCTTCGTCGGCAAGGGCGACAAGGGCGACCATCTCTTCCTGCTGCCCTCGCTCACCGGCAGCCCGGTGCAGCTCACCGACTGGACCGGCACCCAGACCGGCCCCTCCTTCAGCCCGGATGGGCAGAAGATCGCGTTCTACGCCAACAAGGACGCGACGGACCGCTTCGACCTCTTCGTCATGGACGCCCGCGCCGGCGCTCGCCCGGTCCGCGTCGCGACCGACGTGCTGGTCAACCCCCGCGGCCCCGCCTGGTCCCCGGACGGCGCCAAGCTGGTGTTCGTCTGCAACGACGACGACGCCTACGACCCCATCTGCACCGCCCCCGCCACGGGCGGCGCCACGCCGAAGCGCCTGGACCTGGGCACGGTCGGCCACGGCGACCTGGACCTGACCCGAGCGAGCGACGGCACGCTGTGGCTGGCGTTTGTGGCGCAGGGCCGCAAGCAGGACGACGAGCGCGACTTCAAGCGGCTGTTCGTGGCTGAGGTGGTGCTTTAGGGGTCGGCGGAGAGACTCGTTGATACGTCGAGTTTCGAGTTTCGAGTTTCGAGTTTCCGCGGGCGGGGGTCGGCGGGGCTGCGTGCGTGGTGGCGGGAGTGGCGGGCCGGTCTCCAGTCTCCAGTCTCCAGTCTCCAGTCCGTGGGCGGCTGTGGCGGTTGCAGGGGTGATGTGCCGGCCGGGAGACTGAGGTGCGACCGGCGGTATTGCTCGCTCGAGTCCCTGGCTGTCGCCGCGTTGGTGACTGGTTCGCCGCGCGGAGCGCTGGCGCGGGCGAGGAGCGCACGCGCGCAGCTCGGAGGAGGCGCCCACCGCACCGATCCGCTCGGGTCACGTTGCTGCCGTAGGACTGGGGACTGGAGACTGGGGACTGGAGACCGCCCCGCCACTCCCCCGCCCGCAGCAACGCGACTTCCCGCC
>MDTC01045792.1_pt1 | contig 19015 bp, 15 predicted proteins | sample 811181 | NCBI WGS metagenome assembly MDTC01 (sample SAMN05326644, study PRJNA326480) | marine metagenome | isolation source: seawater | place: Pacific Ocean: North | collected 2011
CAAGGTTGTCGAGATTATGAGTGAACGCCTAAACGCTTTTGGCGTTGCTGAGACAATGGTACGAAAGAAAGGCGACAGCACAATAGAGGTGCAGATACCTGATCTCACGACAAAGGAAAACCCTGAAATGATCGAAGAATTACAACGTCCAGCTCGCCTAGCCTTTCACATGGTGAGTACCGATCCAAAAGCCCCATCAAATCCACTCGAGGGGGACGACTGGGTAAACGATGACGGAACACCGTTTGTAGCCTTGCGCAACAATGCTCGAGTAGAGGAAGTTGCATGGGTTACTCGCTATCCGCAAGCCGAAGGAGACATATTGGACAAAGCGGCACCCAGACAAGATCAATCGGGTGGGTGGTACGTGGCTTTGGACTTCACTTCTGAGGGTGGGAGGGATTTTGGTAACCTTACGGGAGATATAGCAAATTCGAACACGAGCGGTTCTATCGGTCGATTGGCAGTAGTTCTCGACGGAGTTCTCGAAAGCGCACCGACTGTCAAAAAGCGAATTGATGGAGGGAGTGCGGTAATCGAAGGTTCCTTCACTCGCAGAGAATCCAAGATGCTGTCCGATATTTTGAACAATCCCCTAAAGGTTTCTTTAACAATAGGAGAGAAGTACGAGGTATCCCCCACCCTGGCGGAAGACGCGATGGAGAGCAGTAGGAAGGCATGCATGCTTGGAGCAATTTTGGTCATCGCTTTCATGATTACATGGTACAAGGGGGGGGGCTTGATAGCCGTGATTTCCGTTGGCACGAACGTTCTTCTTGTGGTAGCGGCGCTCGCAGGTCTCTTTCAAGCTACCTTCACCCTGCCGGGCATCGCGGCTTTAGTGCTAACAATAGGCATGGCAGTGGACGCAAACATCTTGATTTTCGAACGAATACGAGAGGAACTGCGTGCCGGGAAGAGCCCGGAAGCTGCTTTGGCAGGCGGCTACGACAAAGCTTTTTCAACCATTATCGACGCAAATCTCACTACACTTATAACCGCATCAATCCTGATATGGTTGGGTACAGGACCCGTTAAAGGATTTGGAGTCACACTTGCCATCGGTATATTAGTCTCAATATTCTGCGCCCTCGTTGTTAGCAGATTCCTTATGGAGATGCTCCTTCACTACGGTGTGAAAAATCTCATCAGTGGAAAGAAAATTGAAAAAGGTCAATCCCGACCCCAGATCGATTTTCAAAAGCATCGTCGATTGGCTTTTGCCATCTCTTGGATAATCGTAGCTATCGGCATATTTGCTGTTTACGAGCAAAAGGATCACATTTTAGGAATTGATTTTCAAGGTGGAGAAGAATTGATTGCCTCCTTCGACCAGCGGATAGACACCGCAGAACTAGAAAAAGTCGTTAAAGAGTCTAATCTTGGTGAAGTGCAGCATGTTTACCGCTCCGAAGTCGGTTCAGGGGAAAAGGGCGAATATCTGGTTCTCCAAACTGAAGCAAATGCAAGCAACGTACTTTTTGCACTGAATGAGGCCCATCCAAAAGCCAACTTAGTGGAAGTCGGTTCAAATACAATTGGAGGATCGGTCAGTGAGAAGATTCAACATGATGCAATCGTTTCGGTATTGGTCGCTCTTCTCGGGATACTCCTATACGTAGCATTTAGATTCGAAGTCGGTTACGCCGTAGGTGCAGTTATCGCAACGATTCACGATGTATTGATGACGGTCGGTCTGTTTGTCCTAGTGGGTTATCTTTCAGATGGTAGTCTTTGCTCGGGCCAATTCACCGCACCGATGCTCGCTTCCATTCTTATGATCGTGGGCTACTCCATCAACGATACCATAGTCGTTTTTGATCGGATTCGAGAAGAGTTGCTAATGAATCCAGTGACAAATTTGAGAAAGATCATTCTGATTGCAATCAATCGAGTTCTCTCTCGCACAATCATTACCAGCGTCACAACCCTTATGGCCGCATTATCGCTATGGATTTTTGGAGCAGGAGTCATCCATGACTTTGCATTCGTTTTTGTAATCGGCATTTTAACAGGCACTTTCTCTTCAATTTTCATCGCCAGTCCTATTTTCTACTGGTGGCACAAAGGTGACCGCAAGCATGTCGAGGAACGGGAATTCGTTCCAAATTACGACTGGCAAACTTCATCCAAGACTTGAGGCCTAAAAGATTTTTCGGCCAAAGGTATCTACATGCGATGGGTTGAGAGTTCCGTCTCCGAAGAAACTGCCGAGAGGCTTTCGAGATCTCTTGCGATCTCTCCTATTCTTTCTCGATTCCTCGTAGTTCGCGGATTTACTGATGCAGACTCTGCTCGTGCTTTCCTGAAGCCAAACCTTGCGGACTTAGCGAATCCCTTCGACCTTCCGTCAATGAAGGAGGCCGTGGAACGATTAATACTGTCTCTGAACAAGAAGGAGTCAGTCCTTATAGTAGGAGACTACGATGTAGACGGCATCACTTCCACGGTCATGCTTTGTCGTGTGCTTTCCGCATTGGGGAACGAACCTGCGCACATTACGCCAAAACGTAAAGAAGAGGGATACGGGTTGACTCACGCGGTCCTTGAGCGAGGTCTGCAAATGGGAGACATCGACTTAGTCGTTGCTCTCGATTGCGGTACGAATTCATCCGAGGAATACGCCTTTCTTCAATCAAAGGGGATCGATCTTCTAGTAGTCGACCATCACCAAGCAAAAACAGAAACACCCGACGGCGCCATCCTCCTAAACCCACATCTGCACCTAGATGAAGCTGAACCTTGGCGAGACCTATGTACTGCAGGTCTCACCTTCAAGCTATCTCACGGACTGATTAAAAGGCTTCGAGAAAATGATCACGAGTTGGCAAAAGGAATAAGCCCGAAAGATTTTCTGGCCTTAGCCTCGCTAGGCACTCTTGCCGACATGGTACCTCTGCGAGATGAAAATCGAATTCTTGCTCGATATGGACTGAAACACTTAGCACATCACCCAGGGTTCGGGCTTGAATCGCTAATTTCCGTGTCTGGCATTGACGCGAGCTCATCACTCGATGCAGAGGACGTGACATTTCGCATAGCCCCTCGAATCAATGCATGCGGTAGACTCAATATGCCGGAATTTGCGACGGAACTGTTATTGAGCGAAGATAGCGAGACATGTAAGACTCTGGCAAAAAAAATAGACGGCTTTAATATCGAACGGCGGGAAATAGAGACAAAGCTAACAGCCGAAGCAGTAACAATGGCGGAGGAAAGTTTTTCGAATTCACCCGCAGTAGTTGCATTCGGGGATGGAGATCACTGGAATCCCGGAGTTGTTGGCATTGTGGCAGGCAAATTAGCAAACAGCCTTCAAAAGCCCTGTATCGTTCTTGCTAAAGATGGAAGTGAGTACAAAGGTTCGGGAAGAAGTGTCCCCGGAGTTGACATGGTGAAAACTCTCCATCGCTGCAAGGAATTGCTAACGCATTGGGGCGGACATCCTGCCGCGGTAGGAATGAACTTGCCGCAAGAGAACCTAGTTCCATTTCAAGAGGCCTTCATCCTCGCAGTCAGAGAGGTGACGGGAGGCAATTTGCCAGAGCCTTTTCTAACTATCAATGCAACCCTAAACCCAGAGGACCTCCGGCCTGAACTGCTGCTCGAAATAAACAACCTTGCACCATTTGGCCAAGAGAACCCTGAGCCGACGATTGCCTTGAGAGGCGTTAGACTATCGGGACCGCCACGCAGAGTTGGTTCGGGCGACCATTTTCAGTTTTCAATTTTCAATGGCGAGGAATCGGTTTCAGGCATAGCTTGGCAGATGGGCAAAAACATACCGCCCACATCATACCCTCTCGACCTTGCCTTGCACTTTCGCTGGAACCACTGGAACGGAAGACGTCTCCCTCAAATGGTTCTGCGCGACTGGCGAAAAGCCGAGGAATAAACTCGTCTCGACGCATATCTTGCTAGGGGTTGATTTGCTCCTCGAGAAAAACAATCAATTCGTCTTCTGAAAGTCTTTTTTGCTTGGTCGTATCTCGATCCCTCAAAGTAAAGCTGCCATCCCCTTCAATCGTATCAAAGTCTACAGTTACGCCAAAGGGAGCTCCTGCTTCGTCTATGCGTCGATAACGGCGACCTATTGCTCCACCTTGGTCGTAAACGACGTTCCACCTCCGACGCAGACGTTCGTATAACTGGCGAGCTCTCTCCACCAGTTCGGGTTTTTTCTTTAACAAAGGAAAAACTCCAACCTTAATCGGAGCTACTCGAGGGTGAAAACGAAGAACAGTACGCTTGTCTCCTTCAATTTCGTCTACGTCATAGGCAGCGCAGAGAATCGCAAGCAAAGTTCGATCGACTCCCAGACTAGGCTCAATGACATGCGGGACATATCGCTCTTTTCGCTCTTCGTCGAAATATTCCAAAGACTTTCCAGAACATTCCTGATGACGAGAAAGATCAAAATTACCTCTAGCTGCGATACCTTCCAGCTCTTGCTCCCCAAAAGGAAATTTGAAAGTTATGTCCGTGCAAGCTCGAGCGTAGTGAGCAAGCTTTTCCTTAGGATGTACTTCCTCTCCAAGATGCTCCTTGGTCAAACCGATGGAAGCGAACCATGCCTTTCGAGTAGCGATCCATTCACGATGGTACTTTGGCCATGCCTCTTCATCGGGAGGGATAAAGTACTCGATCTCCATTTGCTCGAACTCACGTGAGCGAAAAATAAAGTTTCGAGGAGTTATTTCATTACGGAATGCCTTACCTATCTGGGCAATACCGAAGGGAACCTTGAGACGACCGGAATCGAGAACATTCTTGAAATTTGCAAAGATACCTTGAGCCGTCTCGGGACGAAGATAACAAGCGGAAGAAGCGTCGCGTAACGCACCGACATGGGTCTCGAACATCATGTTGAATTCCCGAGGTTCGGTTAGCGTGCCCACTTTGCCCGTAGCAGGTGAAGGAGCAAGTGAACGTTCCTCTGAAGACATCTCTTCAAAAGATCGCAATAGAACAGGTGCCAAATCCCCTTGTTTGCTCTGCTTACGCTTCATTTCGATAGCCTTGGCGTCAGCCTCTTCCTGCGCGACTTCAGATTCGAGAACCGAAATCCAGCCAATGGTTTCGTCTTCAACAACAACAGGACCGCAATAAAGTTGATCAGCACGGTAGCGCATCTTCGATTCACGACAATCCACCATAGGGTCGGTAAAACCATCTACATGACCTGAAGATCGCCAAATCTCGGGATTCATTATTATGCTACAGTCCAACCCCACCACATCGTCTCGGCGACGTACCATATCCTCCCACCACGCATCCTTTATGTTTTTACGAAGTTCGACTCCGAGGGGACCGTAGTCGAAAAAGCCGTTAATTCCCCCGTATATTTCGGAAGAGTGGAAAATGAAACCACGGCGCTTGCACAACGCCACGATTTCCTCCATTTTAGAATTTCCTTTGCTCATAAGTTCTTGAAGATAAAAAGGGTACAATATGAATGCTTGCCGGAGGTACAACGCCGAACTTCTAAACAAAGCATATTCGAGAAAAAAAACGCATTCCAGAAGAAACATCATCTCTAGGAATGAATGATAGCCAAGGAGATTTTGAAGTTTTTGCCAGTTGACTTACCAATGTTCAAATGCTTCCATTCGACGGTTTAATGAAGACATTTAATCGAAAAGCCAAACAATTTGCCATAGTCATCACTTTGACAATTTCGGCAATTGGTTTTTCTGGGTGCAGTATGTTTCCCCAAGCCAAAAAGTACTTATCTAAAAATATTAATGTCGCTGGTGCGTTTACCCACTCTCCAGATTCCTTTGCTCCCGTTGAAACTGGCACTCTCCGGTTGCAATCCGACGAATTATGGTACCGTCGGGACTTCAGCGGGAACAAAACCACTTTTTTGTGGGGTCTTTTCACTTTTACTGATTATTGATTCATTCCGCCCTACTTGGTGGATTTCCTGCGCTCAGGGTGATTCACTATAGAAATTGAACAAAATTAGAATAATTCTATTTATTTCTTGCGAACGAGTCTCAGTATCGTCATGAAGGAGGAAGTGAATACCTCTCTTCCTGAGACAGAACGCAACAGATTGAAGCACGCCTTGAAGTGCCGAAATCTTCGACCGACTCGCCAAAGAACCTGCGTGTATGGAGTTATACTCGAAAAACGTGATCACCCCACAGCTGATGACATTCATCTCCGCGTTCGAAAAAAGCTTCCAAGCATTTCATTAGCTACGATATATAATTGCTTGGACACATTGGTCGAATGCGAATTAGTAAAACAAGTACATCTAGACCGTGCACCGACTCGTTTTTGCCCAAACAGGACTCCCCATGCCCACTTCCATTGCCGTGACTCTGGAAAAGTATACGATGTTTCCCTTGATGATGAAAGGCTTTCTGCCATCGAACAATTTCTACCTCATGGATTTACTGCCGACACCATAGAACTATCATTTCTGGGGCGGGGACCTGTGACTAATACAATTTCGTAAATCTATCTACAGAACCATAAAATAAATCAGTGAGCTATTTGGAAATTAAAGATCTTCGCGTTAAAATCGAAGAAAAAAAAATTCTGCGTGGATTAAACCTGAATATCCCGAAAGGCGAAGTACATGCAATCATGGGACCTAACGGAAGCGGGAAAAGCACTCTTTCAAAAGTTCTTTCAGGACACGATGACTACGAAGTAACCAGCGGATCTGCCCTACTAGACGGAGATGAAATTCTAGGGATGGAGCCGGATGAAATTTCTCGCTTGGGCCTTTTCCTTGCTTTTCAATACCCGCTTGAAGTTCCCGGAGTAAGCATAGCCAATTTTATAAGAGCGGCTCTACAGGGACGTTTGACTGGAAACGAAACAGTCGACGCAGTTGGTTATTACAAGGATTTGTATGCTAGCATGGACGAACTCGGCATTGACAGGAAGTTCACCTCACGCTCCGTAAACGAAGGTTTCTCGGGTGGAGAGAAAAAACGTTGTGAAATCCTACAAATGGCCATGCTCAAGCCCAAGTATTGCATATTGGACGAAACCGACAGCGGTCTTGACATCGACGCCCTAAAAATCGTCGCAAAAGGCGTCAACCAGATGCGTAACCCCGACCGAGGCATACTAGTAATCACGCACTACCAGAGATTACTGGAGTACATTGTTCCCGATAAAGTTCACGTAATGTGGGAAGGTCGCATTGCACATAGCGGGGGCAAGGAACTAGCTCTAGAATTAGAAGCAAAAGGCTACGATTGGGTTCGCGAAGAACTAGTTGCTTAAAAACACTGAGAGATTACCCTATGATTCAACCAACTCAAATTAATGTAGATCGGGACAAGGGTGACTTCCGCTATGAGACTGACTACCAATATGATGCAGGAGTCGGCTTGCGAGAAGATGTCGTTCGATACATCTCAGAAGTCAAGGGAGAAGACGAATGGATACGGGACTACCGGCTCAAGTCCTTGGATACCTTCTCTCGCAAACCGATGCCTACGCACTGGGCAACAAAAGATTTAGAGAATATACATTTCGACAAAATTCGCTACTACCTTGCCAAAGGTCAAAAGCCCAGCCGTACATGGGAAGAAGTTCCCGAAGACGTAAAGGAAACATTCGAGAGGCTCGGCATTCCCGAGCAGGAAAGAAAATTCCTCGCAGGCGTAGAGGCTCAGTTCGATAGTGAAGCCGCCTACTCCCGAATGAAAGTCGAACTGGAAAAAGAAGGAGTTATTTTTGTTGGCTCTTCTGACGGACTGAAGGATCACCCAGAAATTTTCCGGAAATGGTTTGGCAAAGTTATCCCAGCGTCGGACAATAAGTTTTCAGCACTTAATTCAGCAGTTTTCAGTGGCGGAAGTTTCATTTATGTTCCCCCCGGGGTTAAGCTTGCCCAACCTTTACAGGCTTACTTTAGAATAAATGCTGAAAACTTCGGTCAGTTTGAGCGTACCCTAATCATTGCCGACGAAGGAGCAGAACTTACGTACATGGAGGGTTGTACGGCACCTAAGTTCGAAACCACGACTTTACATAGCGCTGTAGTGGAACTCGTAGCTATGCCAGGAGCCAAGATTCAGTATATCACTGTTCAAAATTGGTCGAACAATGTTTTCAACTTAGTAACAAAAAGAGCGATGGCTCACGAAGAATCCGAAGTACGCTGGATAGACTGTAACATCGGTTCGCGCCTGACCATGAAGTACCCCGGTGTTATCTTAAAGGGTCGCAAGGCAAGGGGGGAAGTCCTTTCCATTGCTCTCGCTAATGATGGACAACATCAAGATACTGGTGCTAAAATGGTCCATGCGGCAGACGAAACCACAAGTAACATAATAGCAAAATCAATTTCTATAGGTAAGGGCCGTTCATCTTATCGTGGTCTCGTACAAATACCAGGACATCTGAATAATTGTCGTAACAATACCGAATGTGACGCCCTTCTGATCAACGCAAACAGCCGAACCGATACCTACCCTGCCATTACGGTTCGTGGCAACGGCAATGCAGTGCAACACGAGGCCAGCGTCTCTAAATTAAACGCTGAGCAAATTTTTTACATGCGCCAAAGAGGACTGACTGAGGCGGATGCCGTAAGCCTAAGCGTTAACGGTTTTGTGAACGACTTGATTCGAGAATTCCCTATGGAATACAGCGTCGAGCTCAAAAGGCTCATCGACATGGAGATGGAAGATTCCGTTGGCTGAACTTCCTATCGAGGAACAATGAACGAGCTGAACAACGGATCGTCGGTGAGGACCGATGCGATGGATTCCTTTGCCGATGAAAGCCTTTTTAAGGCTTTTGCCGAGGCACGTTCTTGGGAACCCGGATGGATGGCAGATTTACGAAAAGAATCTTGGGAATGCTATCGAACGCTTCCACCTTCAGTCTCAAAGGACGAAAGGTGGCGTTTCTCTCCAAAAGCCCGTCTTTCCCATTCCGCTTTTACTCCTCCAAGTGGAAAGAAAGACGAAACCGCGTCGGCAATTGATTCATCGGTGGAAAACCTCAAAGAGCACGGAGTCACATTGGGTCTCTTCGACGAGATACTTCTAAGCAATCCAAGCGCACTTGAAAGTCTTTCCGACCTTAAAGGGCCAAACCTCGGTGCAAACAACATACATTTACTGGCACAAGCTTTCTCTGAACACGGGATTGTGTTGCACGTACCCAAAGGAGTGACACTCGAAAAGCCAATCATGGTTCGTCACCTTGCCCCGCCCGAAGGTAGAGCCAGATTTCACAGGACGATCATGATTTTGGAGGAAGGTGCAAGCGCTACTCTGGTGGAGACATTTAACTCACCAAAAAATCAAGGAGCATCACTAGTATGCTCTGCGACGAACATCGTGGCTAAAACCAATTCCAGTGCCAATCGTATTCTAATTCAAGATCTCAACCGGAATTCATCGTTTTACCAACTTGACACAAAACGGGCGTATAGAAACGCCCGCGTTCGTTGTTGCTCTCTCCACTTAGGTTCGGCACAAAGTAGATTCGAGAACTTAGCCATCGCCGCAGAGGAAGGCGCAGAGATCGATTTGCTTGGGTTAAGCGTAGGCAAGGGAACACAGCTATTCGACCAGCGAACAAGGCAACTTCACCTCGCTCCAAACGGTCGTTCCGACCTACTATACAAAAACGCTCTGATGGATCAGTCCAAAGCGATTTTCTCGGGAATAATCAAGGTTGAGGAACCCGCACAACAAACGGATGCATACCAAACGAATCGCAACCTACTTCTGAGCCCTGAAGCGGAAGCCGACTCCTTGCCCGGATTAGAAATCTTGGCCAACGAAGTAAAGTGCAGCCATGGAGCAACCATCGGAGAAATTGACATGGAGCAACTTTTTTATCTCCTCAGCCGAGGCATATCGAAAGCATCGGCCGAAGAACTTCTTGTTAATGGCTTTCTGGATGAAGTTCTCCAAAGGCTTAAAAACGAAGTAATTGCTGATTTGCTTCGCAAACATTTAAAGGAAAATTTTTCCCATTAAAACTTATCATGTCCACGCATCACGAGGAAGTAGAACTTACGAGAGAGGTGCAAGCCACTTTAATACCACACGGCGATCCATACACTCTAGAGAAAGGAGCCAAGGTCACCATAACGCACAGGCTTGGCGGGAACTTCACAGTAATGACAATCAACGGAATGTATCGCATCTCGGCCGCAGACGCTGATTCCCTGGGTGAAGAAAGCTCACAAGCTCCAGATGATAATTGTGAAAATGCCGAACCTGCTGATGAGGATAGTATCCGCGAAGCCTTACGATCCGTCTTCGATCCTGAAATACCAGTAAACGTGGTGGATCTCGGACTAATTTATAAAATCAAAATCGCTGAGGATGAAGAAGGTAAGCGAGTCGCGAACATTGATATGACTCTCACTGCGCCCGGCTGCGGCATGGGACCCGTCATTGCCGAAGACTGTAAAGGTAAAGTCATAAAGCTTCCGGGGGTTGACGAAGCGAATGTAGAAATCGTTTGGGATCCCCCTTGGAATCAAGACCTAATGTCAGAGAAAGGGAAGATGGAATTAGGCCTAATTTGAAAAAAAACTCTTTTGCCTTGTCCAAAAGCTAAACCGTCTTTTTCTCGGTTGCTCTAAATAAATGAGTAAATCAACAAAATTTAGTTTTGCCCTAGGCTGCGATCACGCAGGTTTTAAATATAAGGAAGCAATCAAAATTGATCTGCTCGCGGAAGGCCACGAAGTAAAGGATTTTGGAACTTTCTCAGAGGAATCGGTTGACTATCCTGATTTCGTCCGTCCAGCAGCCGAAGCAGTGGGTAAGGGTTTCGCTGACTTGGGAGTCGTATTAGGGGGCAGTGGCAACGGTGAAGCAATGGCCGCCAACAAAGTGAAGGGTATTCGTTGCGCCCTGTGCTGGTCCGAAGAAACCGCTCGCCTAGCAAAGCAACACAACGACGCAAACATGCTTTCACTTGGCGAACGCCAAATCACCGAGGAGTTAGCTGTGAAAATAGTGCGACAGTGGATTAAAGCGACTTTCGAAGGAGGCCGCCACGCCAGACGAATTTCCATGATCGAGAAAACTACTTCCCTTTAACGAACTTTAATGACAATATTGAACATCAATGAGTGACGACAAAGATAAAAAAATCGACTCCGTTTCTGAAATTATACAGAAGAAATTTCTTGAAGAGCGAAAAGTCTTCCTTTGGGGAGAAGTAAGTGATCGTTCAGCGAGAGAAGTAACTGAAAAATTTCTTTATCTCGAGACATCCGATCCTGGTAAGGACATCATATTCTATATCAACACTCCGGGAGGATCAATCACAGCCGGAATGGCCGTTTACGACACGATGCAACTCATAAGTTCGTCCATCACAGTCGTAGTTACTGGAATGGCGGCGAGTATGGGTTCGATCCTCCTATGCGGAGCATCTCCGGGGCAGCGCCTCTTATACCCTCATTCTCGCGTGCTCATCCATCAACCTCTGATTTCGGGTAGGATGTGGGCAGCTGCCGTAGACATTAATATCCAAGCCGAGGAAATGGAAAAGTTGCGAGAGGAGTTGAACGGCATCCTCAGTAAATCCTCCGGGCAACCGTTGGAAAAAATTCAATTGGATACTGATCGTGACTTTTACCTGAACGCTCAGGAAGCCATCGAATACGGCTTAGCCGATAAAATAGTAGAAGAATTTTAGTCTCTCTGCTCAAATACTGCACGAGCTTTCAGAAGATTGGGTTTACCCATCTCGTTGATAGGCAATTCATCGACAGGAACAATCAGTTTAGGAATCGCTGCACCAGTCAGTTTGGTCTGAAGAGCTTTTTTCAAACGAGTAACATCGATAGTTGAAGGAGTGCAAAACGCGACTAACCGCTCGCCCCAGTCCGGATCAGGAATCCCCATAGTGAGACAACCCGAAACAAGTTTAGTTTTTATAACAGCACTCTCCACCTCAAGAGGATTCACTTTTTCGCCACCAGTGTTCACGATGCGATCAAGACGACCCAAAATCCACCAATTTCCTCCTGGCGAGTGTTCCGCAAGATCAGAAGTGTCAAACCACTCACCCGAAGAAAAGTCTCGATGTTCGTAACCGAGACACATGCTCTTGGCACGAATGGAAAGAACTCCCGTATCTTCGTTGAGGCGAAGTGTTGCGTGAGGAAGAACTTTGCCTACACAGTTTTCACCAGCAAGAAAACGCTCAGCGGCAAGAAGGGTTACAGCGCCTGCCGACTCCGTCATGCCGTATGTCGGTGCAACTGGAAGGCAAACCGACCTCAACCTCTCAGCTAATTCTTCCTGCAAAGGAGCTCCGCCAAGAAGAATCAACCGACTTTCCCTCAAACGAGAAATAGCAAGGTCAGAAGAAATCAACCGGTGCAGTTGAGTAGGAACTAAAGATATAAGGCGACCCGCAAGATTGATTTCTTTTAGCGGATCAGCAAGATCACGATAATCCCCGAAAGCAACGTCCCCATTCGTTTGAATAGCACGTACGACTTGCATCCATCCAGCAACATGCCAGATTGGCAAGCAACACCAAGAGTCAATAGGTGCACCACCTAATACACCTTGGAGACCGAAAACTGCTGCCGACATGGTGCCCCAAGTATGCCTTGCGAAACGACACCTCCCGGATGTTCCACCAGTGGCGACAAAAATAGAGGGTGTATTTTGTGGTCGAGAATCTAAGGCCGAAAACTTCCTTGCGGGATTCTGAAGCCAGATATCATGCCCATTAATAAGCTTGCTCAGCGCTTTCATACAGAAAGTGGCCGAATCGAAAGAATCGCCCTGCTCCTGATCTGCAATCCAATTGCCTCGAAGAGCACTTGACGGAATCTCTATATGCTCCGCCATAGTTCTTCCAATTCCGGGATGTCAACTTTTCCCGGTTGAAGCATCATGTCCATAGTATGCAAAGAGAGACTGTCTTCTACAAAGAAGGTATTCACTCCAATTCCAGCGTCAGTTTCGACAAGAGATGCTGCGCGAAGTACTGCTTCGAAACCAAATGGGCTTTCGAATACCGAGGAAACTACGCACCGGGTTGACTCATTTCGTAAAAAGGTTTCCATCTCAAGCCAATCCTCACAAAGAGTGGGCTTGAAAACGAAGTAGCCAGGCCATCCATCAGCAAGGAACTCCTTTGCGCTTTGGACGTTAAGTAACGATTCGTCCAAAGCCAAAGCCAAAGAATTACTCTCGGCCAAAGCCAAGAGTCCGTTTCTGTCAGCAACAGCAAGAGGCTGCTCGAAGAATTCGATTTGAGAACAACCGTCAAAGGTATTTAGCCAAGCGTTCGCTTCAGTTCGAGAAAGAGAACCATTGGCATCAAGTCGAAGTCGGCTTCCAGCAGGAAGGCGAGTTAGAAGATTCTCGATAGCATCGATTTCCGTGCCTAGCTCGCCTATCCCGACCTTTGCCTTAAAGACATTACTAGAAGGGAGATTTTTTTCCTCGGTAGAGGGAAGTAACGCTGCAGTCTTGATTTTCGGGAAAACAGTCTCAGTACTCCACAAGTTGGAACCAGCACAAGCTAGCGCTGAACGACAAAGAGGTAAGTGGTCGGGGACTTCCATTTGAGGTGCCCAAAGGGAAAGAAAACGATGGGCATCAGAAAATGTCTCTCCGCGAAAGCCAGGCGTAGGAGCAACTTCACCAAAACCAACATGCCCATCCATATGTTTCACACGAACAACTATACTTTCGCGGTTACGCCAAGTTCCAGTTGCCGTAGCAAAAGATTCACGAAATTTGCGCCGCACAGGCTTAACTTGAAAGCTATCGATCATTATTTATTCTTGTGACATAAGAAGGCATGAGACATAAGCATCAAGCCTTTCCAACGCTATAAAAGATCATGGACGAAGAGTTCTTCTTACCACCAGACGAGTTTTTCCGTCAAAGTCTTCCTACAGGAGTAACCTTTGATGACATCACGCTGGCCACTCGCTACTCTGAGATTCTCCCTCGAGAAGTCAACCTCGAGACCAAACTCTCGGACTCAATAAACCTTGGGATGCCAATTCTATCTTCCGACATGGATACCGTGACGGAGGCAGAGATGGCCATATCAATGGCCCTTAGCGGAGGGCTTGGCTTGATCCATTACAATATGGCCAAAAAGCTCCAGATCAAGGAAGTGGCAAGGGTAAAATACCATGTCCACGGTTTGATTCGAGATCCCATAACGATATCTGCGGACAAACAAGTGGGCGACGTATTGGAGCTCATCAAGGATAAGAATTTTAAATTTCATACTTTTCCAATCGTAGATGGCTGCGGAAAGTTATTGGGATTACTCCCGGGACGAGTAGTCAAGGAACGATACAAGAACCATCAAGTTACAGATGGGATGCTAGCCCGCAATGAAGTATATACCATTAGGGAACAAGAAGTAGGTACCGATCCCATAGCTACAGCTGATAAATTCTTCAGCGACCACATGGGCATACACAAGCTCCTTGTGGTGGATGACAAGGATTGCCTTTGCGGACTTTACACCTTGAGCGACATCGAACAAATAATGGAAGAAACTCGTGACCATTTAAAACCAGCTCGAGATGATAACTTTCGTTTAATTTGCGGAGCAGCGGTGTCCGCGAACCGAACACCTGATGGTGATCTAGATACGAATTCGCTACTAGAACACGTAGGGGCCATGTGTGATGAAGGCCTCGATATTGTAGCAGTATCGACAGCTCATGGACATACCAAGGGAGTTGGTGACGCGGTACGAGCCATAAGAGAAGAATTTTCTGACATTAACATTCTTGCAGGTAACGTCACTTCAGGTGAAGGCGTGGAATTTCTAGCCGAAGCCGGAGCCAACGCCATAAAAGTGGGGCAAGGACCAGGTTCAATTTGTACGACACGGATCGTTGCAGGAGTAGGAATTCCCCAAATGACTGCACTTTACGTGACTTCTCAAGCAGCAAAGAAAACAGGAGTTAGAATCATAGCCGATGGCGGCATCACGAAATCAGGCGACATAGTTAAGGCGCTAACGCTTGCCGACGCAGTCATCTGCGGAGGTATGCTTGCAGGATGCCGAGAAGCTCCTGGGAGAATAATCGAGATCGAGGGAAAACTTTACAAGCAATATCGAGGGATGGGTAGCCTAGAGGCAATGCAAGAGGGATCAGCCGCGCGCTATGGCCACACCAAAGAAGATATTGCCTACAAGACAACGGCGGAGGGGGTTGAAGCCCTCAAAGAAGTTGCCGGATCAGTTCAAGAAACCTTGGATAACCTTGTCGGGGGAATTCGATCAGGGCTCGGCTATATCGGAGCATCAGACCTTAAAGCAGTTAGAAATAAAGCCCGCTTTCTGCGTGTAAGTCCCGCAGGACAAAAAGAAGCCTCGACCCACGATATAGTCGAAGTAAAGCGTGGGGACTTCGGCCGTAAATAAAATCTGTTAACTTGTTGATCAATTGTAAGTAATTTCAAATGGCTGCAGAAACATTCAATTCCAAACTCATCGTCGACATCGGCATCAGCATGGGAGACGAGGGCAAAGGTCGCGTCGTCCATGAAACACTTGACGAAATAATGCGTCGTACAGGTCAATCCGCTGGAGCCGTAATCAAAGTAAACGGGGGTGCCAACTCAGGTCACACCGCAGCGGGCCTGAAACTCAATCTGCTTCCCTCTGGAGTCGGTGAACCTGACTTGCCCAAACTCCTAGTCGGATGCGGCGTTGTGGCCGATCCACGAAAATTCCTTTGGGAGGCTCGTCCATTAGAAGCACGCAGAATAAGCGTTCTTGATCGCCTCTTGATTGATGAAAGAGCGCAGCTAAGTGATCTTTCTCACCGTCTTCTGGACTTAGCATGGGAAGACTACAGGGTAAATATACTAGGTGCAGAAAATCGTGGATCAACGGGGCGAGGTATTAGCCCCGCATACTCTGACGAAACGAGCCAATGGCAAATTCACTACGGCAACTTTCTTTCCGACAACAAAGACACTTTTGCCAAAGCCCTCGGGCAAAGGGTGGATAGAGCGCTAAGAACGATTAGGCATGTTTGTCGTGTCTCAGAAGAAACATGGAATAGTTTTTTCGATCGCCTTACAGAGGCCGAAACTCAAGCGAATGCCCCAGCTATTTCAGAAGGTATTTTCAAGCCCGACGAATTCGACTTTTCGATTTTTAAGGGTGATGCACCGTTCAGCTTGAATCTTAACAAACTCATAGAGTGTTACTGGGATGCAGGTCAAGAATTGGCCACGTGCATCGGCGATGTTCGAAAAGCGACTCTATCCACATTGGAAGCGGGCAAGCACGTGGTAGCCGAGTTCGGCCAATCCTATTGGCTAGATAAACGACACGGGTTTTCGCCAAATGTAACGGCTTCGCACACGACTACACCCGAACTATTCTTATCCGCAGGCATCCCTCCCTGCCCCGTTCATGTACTTGGTTGCTGTAAGGCCTACGATACGAAGGTCGGGACTCATCATTTCCTAACCCAAATGGACCCTGATTCGCATCCTTTAGGGGCAAAACTCTCCAAACTGGAATTCGGAACTTCCACAGGACGCCAAAGAATGGTCGGATGGTTTGACGCAGTAGAAAAGGGAGACGCTCTGCGTCACTGTGGTTTCGACGATTTCGTCATCAATAAAATCGATGTCCTCACCCATACCGAAGAATGGCAAGGAGACCTAAAACTATGTGTAGCCTACCGAAAGCCGGATGGAGAAATTATAACAAGCGTACCTCGGGACGAAGCGTTGAGAAGAACTCTGGAACCTGTATACGAAGACCTTCCAGGTTGGACTGAAGACCTTTCGTTGGCAAAAACTTTCTCCGACTTCCCAATAAACGCCCAGCGCTATGTGGCTAGAATGGTTTCTTCAGTAATCAAAGCAGCTTACCCGAGTGATTACGAGGGAAGACGCTTGCCTCAAGTAAGGTACTTGGGAGTGGGGCCAAATCCAGGGCAGATTATAACCGATACACCATCGACAATTCAGCTTATCAAAGAATTTGCCGAAGCTTCGGCCTGTTGAAAGTGAAGGAACCGTCCGCCCTTTCTCATTTTCGCCAACGCCTCTCGTGGGATGACCTCGACAAGGATGCGATCCGCAAACTTGTTCGGCTTGCAGCCGAAGAAGATTTGTACGGCAAAGGGTTAAACAACCTGCCGGCAAAGATAGGCGACCAAACGACCATTTCCATGGGAGTATCAGGCCAAGGAATGGCGACTATCGTAGCTAGAGAATCTCTCGTTGCTTGCGGACTACCAATGCTGTCTTTGATACTGGAGGAATTTGAAGTCGAGGATGCTGCGGTTGAAAACCCGAAGAGTGATGGCGACGAAGTTGAAATCGGGGAGACCTTGGCCATCATCAGCGGTGCTGCTGTGGGGTTGTTGGCCGCAGAACGTACTTTGCTGAATTTCATTCAAAGACTGAGCGGGGTTGCGACGGCATCAAAAGCGTTCGTAAAAGTATTATCTGAGACTAAAACAGACCTTTTAGACACGCGTAAGACCACTCCCGGGTACAGAGCGTTGGAAAAGTACGCAACAGCAACTGGAGGTTTTTTTAATCATCGTTATGGCTTAAACGATCGCATACTTGTGAAAGACAACCACCTTGCAGCAAACCGAGCTACTAAAGGGAAGAGATTAGCTGAAAGTGTGGCCAAATTAAAAGAAAAAGAACCAGATCTAGTCATCGAAGTCGAAGTGGATTGCTGTGAGCAGGTTGCTCCCGTTCTCTCGGCTGGAGTCGACGCCATTCTGTTGGATAACTTCTCGGTCGAGGAAGTAGCTGAGGCAGTCGAAGAAATTAAAGGTAGAGCTGTTGTCGAGGCGAGTGGAGGCATCAAGTTAGAATCAGCTAGACTATATGCAGAAGCGAGTCCTCACTTCCTCTCAACTGGAGCACCGGTTCACAACAGTTCGTGGATGGACTTAGGTCTCGATTGGACTAAAAGTTAAATCATGGCAAAGTATCCAGAAGGTCGCAGGCGTACAGTTTCCCCAAAACCAAAAGGCAAACGCTCCGGACTAGAAGACCCCAGTTGCTACCTGCTGAGGACCTTACTCGCCGCCAAACCTGACTACGTATCAGGCAGCGTGCTGGCTGAGCGATTGAAAATGACTAGAGTGGCGGTTTGGGGTCGTATCGACAAATTGCGTTCCCAAGGCCTCGAAATCGAAGCTGCCCGCAACCGCGGTTATCGCCTGGAAGCCGAACCCGACTATTTTAATTCGCACCTTTTGGAAGCCTGGCTTAGGGAGAAAGAAGTAGTATGTCCGATCTCTGTGTTCGATTCCCTAGACAGTACAAACTCCGAGGCCGAGCGGCAACTCACTGGAGGCAGAAAGGAATCTTTTGCCGTCATTTCCAGTTCTCAGGAAAAAGGTCGTGGCAGATTGGGAAGAAAATGGCACAGCCCCGCCGTAGGAAACCTTTACCTTTCCGTCGCTTTTCGACCAGAGATGCCTGCCATGCGCCTGAGATTGCTGACACTGTGGTTGGGCACCCGGCTGTGCAACCATCTCCGCTCCTTATCCGGAATCGATCTTATGGTAAAGTGGCCAAACGATATCGTTGTGGATGGTCGTAAAATCGGAGGTATGCTAACGGAGGCATCTATTGACCCCGAATGTGTTCGTACGCTGGTATTCGGGCTTGGATTGAATGTAAATGCAGCTCGAAATCATTTTCCAAAAGCTCTTAAGGAAACAGCCTCTTCACTTAAGTCGGAAGCAGGTGGAAACTTCCGTTTGCATGAATTAACGGCAGGGATAATCGGCGTCATTCTTAAAGGCTACAAGGAATGCCTCGAGAAACTCGACTCCAAAGTCCTCAAGAAATCATGGCAGCCACTGGATGCTCTTGCAGGCAAACAAGTGATCGCTCAATCTGGCAAGGAAAAGGTAAAGGGAAAGGCTTACGGAATAGATGAATCCGGAGCCTTGCTGATTAAGCTAAGAAACGGAAAAATTCGATCTCACTTTTCAGGAGACGTGACTTTAAATACAAAAGATGACAATTAGCAAAGAGAGCGTACTGTGCGTCGACATCGGGAACAC
>MDTC01098723.1_pt1 | contig 19014 bp, 15 predicted proteins | sample 811181 | NCBI WGS metagenome assembly MDTC01 (sample SAMN05326644, study PRJNA326480) | marine metagenome | isolation source: seawater | place: Pacific Ocean: North | collected 2011
AATTTATGACAATGATGATGAGCATGCTCCCTAAATATCAACAACTCATCAAGATATTTTTCAGCACCTTTGCCACCAATCTCTGAAGCTTCTCTGGCTATCTTTGTAGGTGCAATCATCCCATAGTGGATATATGGAGACATCCCACTAACACCATACCTATTTGCAGCATTATTACGCGTTTTATGGTAGCTCGAAAGACCATTTTCACACCATTCTTTCCAGTGACTTAAAGCCGTCGAGTAACCTCCTTTGAAATCAGTAACTGGGACAACCGTTGGATCAATATCGCACAAAGAAAGAATTTTTCTACCACCGTCTTTAGAGAGTTCTGCACGGATATCAATTGGCTCAAATGGTGGCTCCCATTCTGATGGAAGAGGAAGAATAGTTGAATTTATTTCAGGCCAATTTATATTTACACGCTGACGAAACTTCTTTTTGGTTGCATTTTTGAATCTAAAAGGCCTATCTAAACTTTTACCAAAAATAGTTCTAGGTAAAACACATGTAGAATCAACCTCTATTACGGAATTATATTTCATCAAAGATTTAGTCCATTTTTTCCAAGGATTTAGATCCATCAAATCGGTAACCACTATTGCAGATTGAATAGATAATTCCCTAAGAACGGGTTCCCTATGTCCTTTTCTAGATATATGTAGTAAATATTCAACACCTAATTCTTCTGCATGATTGGCGATATCCGCCGCTCCTTCCATCAAAAATCTGTGATGTCTATAAGATGCATGAGGATACCTTTCATCAATACCTTGGTAAACTAATAGTGGAAGATTAAGAGAATCTGAGATTAAGCGTGCTACATCGAACGTTGGGCATTCATCAAGTCTTATTGCACCCCTCATCCAATGCAGTACAAATGTGGGATTTTCAACTTCGGGACCTGCATGATATAAGCACCTTTCAGATAGATAAGAAGGCAGAGCATAATCAGTCAACACAATTGTTACAAATAATTTGTTATTTTCAAATGTTGTTTTTGAGTTTTTGTTTTCAAAGACAAATTGTTTGAAAAGAAATACCATAGCTCGCTATCCGGTTAGTTGATGAAAGAAACCTATCTCTCATACGTTATCATGCACCTCAGTGATGAATTTCAGGAGTCTCCAGTTCTGGATGGATTTAGTCATTTAGCAGACATTACTGACCCACTTCATATCCTGATGAGTTTGACAAATTTGATTACTGCGATGGCTCTGGTCTTGTGTACATTATTATTAGGAAATTTAGATAAAAATGAAACTATATCACAATTGCCATTACTCATTACTTTGTCAATTTCTTTGGCTATGCTGGTTGGATTAATAATAGAATATTTGCTAAAAGAAAATAAGGAATTAGTTAGGGGAATCCGATCACAAATAAAATATTTTCAAGTAATAATATTCTTCTGGATGTGGGTATTGTGGGGATTGAATAGGACGAGTTATTTCGATTTTTCTGAATGGTCATTTATGATTATTATCTCAGTGTCATTACAGACAACATTCTTCATCCTTGTTGTATATCACAGAATAAAGTTAGGTAGAATTGAAATTAATCAGACTTCACTTCTGAATCGAGTGAAATCTACTTCAAAAAATATTCAAACTACACTAACTGGAACTGAAATTGAAGAAATCAGAATAATATCAACTAAAATTAATAATCAATTACTTACTTTCATGGGATTTATTACCGCGGGATTTCTCACTGCTCTAATGCTGAATATTGTAAATCTAGATTCAGGATTAATAACTAGTTTTACTACTTCTATAATTAGCATAGATATTGCATTGTTATTTTCAAATATAGTTTCTAAACAAAAAATATTATAATGTAAGAATTGAAGTAATCTTCTACAAGAGAACGGAGACCCTGGTATCGACTATTTTAATTTGAAAGTTATTTCGCATGTATACTCAAAATAATATTGAAATCATAAAAAATCAATGTTTTTAAGATGGTCGTCATCCATTGAGACGAGGAGTCATCATGACGAGTGAGCCGAGTCATCTATCGAGTGGAACCTTTGACTTCAGTCGCTTTATAAAAGTGCAAAAAACACATAGTTCTTCAACCTCGAAACTTATCGAAATTGAAGACTTATCTTTAGTGACATTAAAACTTACAAAATCAACAATTAATTACATGAAGACTTTAACCACTGAAGGAATGAACTCTGAAGAAAGGTTGAATTTTGTGAGATTATTATCTAATGGAATGAATGGAGATATATTTGAATTTTCCACTTGTAATAGAGTTCTTTACGTCGGTTTTGGAATTAAACCTCAAGAAATAGTAAAGAAAATTCTAGATATTACAAATCTTGAATATGTTCCATTTCAGGTCTACCAAGGGATGGATGTTTGGAGACATCTAGTTAATGTTTGTAGTGGATTAGATTCTTTCATTTTAGGGGAATTACAGGTCATGGGTCAATTTAGAGGAGCACTTTCTTGGCATAGAAAGAATAATCTTCTAACTGACACAAATGGAATATTTTTTGATCATGTAGTAGCTGCTAATAGAGTTGTTAGGAAAGAATTAGGATTTACTAAAACACCTGAGTCGATGTTTAGTTTGGCTACAAATGCAATAAAGGAAACTATTTTACAAGGAAAAAATGTACATATTACTGTAATTGGATTCGGAGACATGGGTATCAAAGCAGTAAAGGCACTTCTAGAACTTGGTCAGGAGAATATTCTTGTGATTACTAGAACTGGTGCTGATGCCTCGGAAAGAACACCAGAGATATCTGAAAAAATCAAATTCAAAAACTTTGAAGAATGGGGAGTTGAAGATGAAAGTCATATCATTATATCAACAATAAGAAATACTAAGCCTACTTTCAACTCGAGTCGGAAGATACCAATTAAAAATGATACTAAAATATTGGATTTTTCTTGGCCTCCTTCGATAGAATTATCCGGAATACATGAAAATCAAGAATTATTGGATGTAAAACATTGGATTCGTGCTGCACATAAACTCGAAGTTGATTGGAACTACCAAGAAACCATCGATTCAGGCAACATTATCATTAAAGGTATAGAAGAACGCTTCTTAAAATCTCTTGAAAATAAGACACAGACTGAATTTAGATCTTATATTTACTCAAGGTTAGGCAAACTTTCTGGGACTTGGGAAAATTTGTCATCTGATAATTTAGAGGTTGTTCAAATGGGGGCTTTTTCAAGAGAGATTGCTACTTGGATTTGTGAACAGAATGGTGAATTCAACCCTGAAGAGTTACATGATGAAGTTATCAACACAAGAAGAAAAATAAATTCTACAATTCTAAAATATATTGCTGCTGACGTCATGGGAGAGATGTTTAGAATCAATCAATCTAAAACTCTCATGGAGGCAGCATCTTGAACATTAGAATAGGAACTAGGGCATCAAATCTAGCTATTTGGCAAGCGACTAAAGTTCAACAATTGATTGAGAAAAACGGATACAAAACTGAGATTGTAAAAATAACCTCCGATGGAGATAGATCTGTAGGCGGTGATCTTTCAAGTAATCTAGGTCAATTTACAAGTACATTAGATGATAAATTGATGGAAAAAGATATTGATATTGCAGTACATTCAAGCAAAGACGTACCAGTAGATAATAGATTGGAAATCGTCAACTTAGCATATCTTACTAGAGGAGAAACTTCTGATATAATTCTATTTAACAAGAAAAATAAGAAAAAATGTTTAGAAAAATTACTTCGAAATAAATCCGTAACGAGTCTTGAAAAAATAATGCGAATCATGCCAGATGGAGGGAAATTAGGCACCTCCTCTGTTAGAAGACAGGCATTTTTCCTGAGCCGTAGAAATGATATAATTCCTATTGCGGTAAGAGGTAAAGTTGAAACTAGAATTCAGAAATTAATTCAAAATGATGTAGATGCTATTGTTTTAGCTGAAGCTGGGTTAAAGCGTTTAATGAGCATTAATTGCCTAAGTAAACAGGCATTGGAATTGGAATCTTACAGAATTTCTCCTGAGGATTGGCCTACTGCACCAGGGCAGGGGGCAATTTGTGTACACTGTCTACAGGATAAATATGATGAATTTAACGAATTGAGATTGATATTAAATGATAATCAAACTGAAACAGATGTAGAATTAGAAAAAAGAATACTGCTTGAATTGGGAGGCGGTTGTCAATATCCAATAGGAGTAGAATCTAGAAAAGGAATAATAGATGGGATGATTGCCCCAAATAATTGGAGAGAATTATACTCTTCAGGAAACAACTATTCTTTGCAAGAAATTAATGAAAAATCTAACTTAAAGGAATTGAACCTGATTACTACCGTTAACAATAATACCATTGATTATACAAAACGAAAAATTGTTTCTACCTTAAATTCAGATAGGTTAAGATCATCATTACTAAATGTAGGGATCCCAATCTCTAATATTCCTGTGATAAAATTGGAGGCTATTCCCGAAAATTGGCCTGAAATAAAAATTGATAATTCATCAGATAAAAGTGAATGGCCTATTTTAATTCTGACATCTCCTTTTGCAGCAAAGGCAGCATGTGAAATGATTAGTGAAAGACCAAACTTACAACGAATTATGTGGTTAGCTATGGGGGAAGGAACTGCTAGAGCATGTTTTAGATTTGAAAATCCAGCATCAATTTGTGCCGATTCTAGAGATAAAGAAGAATTGTTAAAATATATTTCGAATGAAATTAGTAAGGATAAAATTCTTTATATCCCAATGTCAAATTTATCAACAATGGATTTCGTTAATGAACTTAGAAAAATAGGATATCATGTAATTAGTTGGGATGCGTATACTAATACCCCGATTAAAGTAAAAAATATTGAGATAAATAAAGATGATGTATTACTGATTTCATCACCATCTTCTGCTAAATCATGGATTGGAAATGGATTAACTGTACCGGATAATGTTTTGTGTATGGGGAATTTAACGAAAACAACAATTGAAGTGTTAGATTCATTTAAACAATCTGAAATCAGGGTGTTAGATGGGCCAACATTTAGTAAAATAGTAGACTGGTGGGAAAAAGAAATGGTGAACTAATATGCGTCTAAGGATAAATAGATTCACATCTGCGAGAAGAAATCTCATATTTGGAAATACAATGAAATCATCACTAGTACAACCTCATTTTGTTGTATCAGGAGAAAACGTAGATCTTCAAATTTCTGGTATGCCGGGGATAAATAGGCAATCTGTTGACGTTTTAATTAAAACGATTGGAAAGGACATGAAAATAGGACTCAGATCGCACATGTTATTCTTAGTAATGGATGATTATCATAGAGATAGCAACGCATCACATGCATCTGACCCGAATACTCCTCTACATATTGCTGTTAGGTTACTTAAGGAAGAATATGGTGATGAAATTGTGATAATGACTGATGTTTGTCTGTGCACCGGAACTGACCACGGACATTGTGGTGTTTTAGTCGATAATAAAATTGAAAATGATCAGTCTGTCAATGAACTAATTAGAATAGCAATTTCTCATGCCGAGGCTGGAGTTGATTATGTGGCAGCGTCTGACATGATGGATGGTCGTGTCAAAGCCATGAGAGAAAAGTTTGAAGAATTAGGCTTCCATTCAACTGGAATTTTATCATATTCAGTGAAATATGCCTCCTCTTTCTATGGTCCATTTCGTGAGGCTGCTGAATCATCTCCTAAATTTGGAGATAGAAGAAGTCATCAAATGGATTTTCGCTCAGGCTATGATGAGGCAATTATGGAAGCAAAAATCGATCAAGAAGAAGGAGCAGATATTCTGATGATAAAACCAGGTTTACCATATCTTGATGTTATTAGGAAAGTATCTGATGAAGTTACAAGACCACTAGCAGTGTACAATGTTAGTGGCGAGTATGCAATGGTAATGAATTCAAACCCTAATCCTGACGAGAGAGGAAAGATGATTACTGAAATATTACAATCCTTCACCAGAGCTGGAGCAGATGTGATTGTCACATACCATGCTAGAGAAGCAATACAAAAAGAATTGATAGAGTGAGGGTTCAAATGCAGCGTTCGGAATCTGACAGGCTTCATGAAGAAGCATTGAATCATTTAGTCGGAGGAGTAAATTCACCGGTTAGGGCATTCAAATCTGTTCATGGAAATCCAATTTATTTCAAAAAAGCATCTGGTGCAATCGTTACTGATGCAGATGGAAATGAAATGATTGACTTCGTCCAATCTTGGGGGCCACTGATACATGGACATGCGCATCCAGAGATTCTTGAAAGTGTAAATGAAAAAATGATTAATGGTACTTCTTTTGGTGCCCCACATTTGGGAGAAATCGAACTAGCCAAGATTGTCAAAAAAAGATTTACTCACATGGATTTAGTTCGATTTGTATCTTCAGGTACTGAGGCTGTCATGAGTGCCGTTCGTCTAGCTAGAGGTTACACGAAAAGAGATTTTTTAGTCAAATTTGATGGATGTTATCACGGACATGTCGATTCATTGATGGTAAGTTCTGGAAGTGGATTGGCCACTTTTGGAATCGCCAGCAGTCCAGGAATACCAAAAGAAACTGTTGCAACCACATTAATTTCACCTTTAAACGACGAGGGCGCTATTGAGTTTTTATTCAATGAACATGGAAATGATATTGCTGCAGTAGTTATAGAGCCACTACCTGCAAATAATGGCCTATTAGTACAATCAAAATCATTTTTAATGAAACTGAGAAAACTTTGTGATGAGTATGGGGCTTTGTTAATTTTTGATGAAGTGATAAGTGGATTTAGGTTTAAGCAAGGTAGTTATGGAGATATGTGTGGCGTTAAACCCGATATTACTGCTCTCGGTAAAGTGATAGGCGGAGGTTTACCAGTGGGAGCATATGGGGCGAGAAAAGAGATAATGCAAAAATTATCTCCTTTGGGGCCTGTATACCAAGCTGGCACCCTATCTGGTAATCCACTCGCAATGGCTGCAGGCTGTAAAACATTAGAATTGCTCGATAATGATGCCTATGACAAGTTAGAATGTCTTGGTTCACTTTTAGAACATCATGTAGAACCTGTGTTAAAGAAACACGGATTTCCTATGAGATTGGTCCGCTTAGGAAGTCTATTTTGGTTTTCTCCAGGTTCTGGTCAACTTCCTAGTCGAGCCGACCAAATTCCTAAAAATGCCAGTAAAATGTATTCTGATGTTCATAAAGGATTGTTAGAAAGGGGTATTATGCTAGCACCTTCTGCTTATGAAATCGGATTTATTGCTACTGCACACAAAGATAATCATATTATCTCCATGGCAAATGCATTGGATGAAGTTCTGACTGAGTTGGAGATGTAACAATGAATGGCAGAGATCGTATTATCAACGCACTGAAATTAAAACCTGTTGATAGAACACCAGTATGGTTTATGCGTCAAGCAGGAAGACATTTGCCAGAATATAGGAAAATTGCTGCGAATCATTCATTTTGGGAAAGATGCAAAGATACCGAACTATGTACTGAAATCACACTCCAACCAATCAAAAGATACAAAACTCTAGATGCTGCCATTATTTTCAGTGATATTCTTACACCTCTACCTAGTTTAGGCTATGAAGTAGATTATGGTGGAGGTATCCGTATAGATAAATTCAATTTTTCAGATGTAGATGATTGGAAGACATTCAACGCTAGGAAAGATGCTCCATGGGCGGCAGATGGACTGAAATCTGTGGGAGAACATACTGATGATAAAATTGCAAAGCTTGGTTTTACAGGAGCACCATGGACGATTTGTATGTATCTTCTGGCTGGGGGCACCGGAGACAAAGATTTTCATGAAACACGTGCTAAAATTTTCTCGAATGAAGAAGACTCACATAGAACTCTAATGAGTATGGGCGAGATTGTAGGGAATTTACTAGCAGATCAGGTACTATTTGGAGGGGCTGATGCTGTACAATTATTCGATACTTGGGCAGGATTACTATCTCCTAAAAACTATGAAAAATTTGCAATGCCTGCAACTAATCGTGCGATAGAAGTATTCCGAGAAAAAGTAGGTAAAGATACTCCTTTAATTCATTATGCAAAAGGTTCGGGTCATCTTCATCAGCAAATAAGAAAATTAGATCTGAATGCTTTATCGTTAGACTGGCGAGATGATCTCGCATTGAATAGGAGAGAATATGGAGATAAATTTGCATTTCAGGGAAATCTAGATCCGGCGCTTCTTCATGGTTCTGTCGATGCTGCAAGAGATGCCGCAAAGTCGGTTTTAGAAGCCGCAGGAAGAAGCCCAGGTCATATCTTCAACCTAGGACATGGTTTTGCTCCTTCTGCAAAAATCGAATGTGTTGAAGCTGTGTTAAAGGAAATATCAGAGTGAAAAATATGCGGCAACAGATGATAGATATGGTTTATTCCGTACAAGATGAAATCTGTAAAATGATTAGTATCATCGATCAAATTAGTTGTAGAGAAGATATCTGGGAAAGAGAAGAAGGCGGAGGAGGACGTAGTCGTGTCTTTTCAGGTGGAAAAACCTTCGAGAAAGCGGGCGTAAATGTGAGTGTAGTCTATGGTACACTAAGTCCTGAGGCTGCTAAAACTATGGGAGGGGGACAAAAACTAGAAGGAGATGACTTGGACTTTTTTGCTACTGGAATCAGTCTCGTTCTACATCCAATAAATCCTATGGCTCCTACTGTTCATGCTAACTATCGATATTTCGAAAGAGGGAAGGGAGAAAAAGAGGGAAGCTGGTGGTTTGGAGGAGGAGCTGATTTGACTCCCTGTTATCTATTTGAAGAAGATTGTAAATATTTTCATAATTCTTTGAAAAATATTTGTGACAAGCACGAGGTTGCTGATTACAAAAAATTTAAACAATGGTGTGATGACTATTTTTATATCCCTCATAGGGATGAAAGAAGAGGAATAGGGGGTATTTTTTTCGATGATCTTCATTCAGGTACGAAACAGAAATGTTTTACTTTCGTAGAAGACTGTGCTAAATCTTTTCTAAATTGTTACATGCCAATATTACAGAAAAGATCAGTCATGGAATTTAATGAGGAAAATAAAAGATGGCAGCAGATTAGAAGAGGACGCTACGTTGAATTCAATCTAGTTTATGACAGAGGTACGAGTTTTGGTTTGAGAACCAATGGTAGAATTGAGAGTATTTTAATGTCACTTCCACTCACTTCTAGATGGGAATACTGTCATGAAGTTGAACAAGATTCTGATGAAGAAAAACTTCTAGACATTCTTAAAATACCTAGGAAATGGATTGATTGAATGGATACAGATTTATTTTCTTTTGATGATTGGGTCCGATATGGCGATGAACTTAGGAGGCCAATTTTGGTTCACCCAACACTTTCATCATCGAATGAAATTATAATAGTTGGAGGAGGGCTTTCTGGGCTGACTTTAGCATATCAAATAGGAACCAAGAGACCAGATATTAAGATTAAGATTTTAGAAAAGAGTTCTAAGCTGGGAGGCGTAATTGAAACATGGAAAAAGGATGAGTGGATTTGTGACCTAGCTGTAAATGCTTCTCGTCCACACCCGTCTGTATGGAGATTAATTGCTGATCTAAAATTAGAAGAAAAATTTAGTCCCTCAAAACCAAGTGCCACAAAAAGATGGATTTTCAGTAAAGAAAAAAAAATATTAATCAATAAAATTTTAATGATTAGAGTGGGTATTAAAATGATTATCTATCGAACAGTTTCCAAAGTACGTAAAGGAGGTTGCTCCGTAGCGGAATTATTCCCTGAACGAAAATTTGCGGACGCAATGACATTGGGAATAGTAAATGATACTTCAGAAAATGTTGATGCTGACTTTTTATTCCCCAGTTTAACAAAATTTGGTATAGAGCCCTCATGGAAATGGAAAGACATAAGAAAAAGAATGGAGCAATCATATCGTATATTTACTCCAAAAAGAGGTACTATTGCATCTTTAGATGGAGGGATGTCAACATTAATCGAATCATTAGAAGAGAAAATTAAGCAATTAGAAAATATTTCAATAGTGCTAAATTCAAATTTGAAATCACCACAAGAAGTCGTAGAAAAATATAAAATTCCATTGTGTTCAATTGTATGGGCAGCTCCACTATTTAGTAACAGAAGTAAATCTGAGATCTCTATCTTCGCCATTGGATACAAAGATGAACATGTCAAATCACAAGAAATTGGATATGGTACTTTAATCCCTGATTCCAATATACCAATCAGCGGAATACTTAATGAAAGCGATATACATTCGTCAAATAGAGCTCCGAAAGGACATCGATTATTTCGATTGATGGTTCCTAATAAACGTTGGAATGGAGAACATCAGATTATTAAGAAACATGCTAAATCGTTAATTTCACCAGAAGAACCTGTTATTTTTGAATTTTTAGGGCAAAAATTTATTCCATCATATCCTCCTGGATATATGTCATCAGTAAGTAAACAAAAAATTGATTTTACTCATATTGGATGGGGAGTTTCTGGCGTTTCAATAACTCATGTAATTGCAGAGGCTGAGAGAATTTCAGATATGTTCTAACAATAATTGGTGAAAAATTATATTGTAGATAGATATTTGTTAAAACATGACATTAAATCATTTAAGTTATTCAGAGGTTTATGGTAAAGAGAGGCGTACTCCTGATGAATATAGGTACGCCTGATGAAGCTACGGTCCCATCTGTGAAGAAATATCTGGGAGAGTTTCTTATGGACCCAGACGTAATCGATATTCCTACTATACTAAGATATATACTGGTCAAAGGTATTATCTTGAACGTAAGGCCGCAAAAAATTGCACCTAGGTATGAAAGTATCTGGATGGATGGAGATTCACCTCTGAGAATATATACTAACAAAATGGCTGAAAAACTACAATTAGAATTAGGAGATATTGAGTGTGAAGTAGGGATGAGGTATGGTAATCCAAGTATTAAATCCGCTCTAGAGAAATTAAAATCAAAAGGTGTGGAGGAATTACTTTTAGCTCCCTTATTCCCTCATCATGCTCAAGCAACAACTGAATCTTCTACTAAAGAGGCATTATTGAATCTAAGCAAAATGAATTGGCATCCAAAGATTTCAGAACTCGGCCATTTTGAAGATGACCCGGCTTTCATTGACCCTCTAGTTAATTCAATAAAACCTCACATTAAAGATAATATTCACATTTTATTCTCATTCCATGGACTACCAGTTTCTCATGTCAAAAGATCTGATAAAACAGGCACTCATTGTCAAATTGTTGATGGCTGTTGTTCGATTAAAAAAGATGCAAACTCCATGTGCTATGGGCATCACTGTAATATGACTGTGAAGGCAGTTGTCAAAAAACTTGGAATTTCTGAAAAAGATTGGTCTATATCATATCAAAGTAGACTGGGGCCTGCTAAATGGCTTAAACCGTCTACAATTTCGGTTGTAGAAGAATTAGCTAAAACTGATTCTGATGTAGTGATAGTATCACCTGCATTTCTAGCTGATGGATTAGAAACACTTGAAGAGTTGGAAATTGAAGTAAAAGAACATTTTATCGAACATGGCGGTAAGAATTTGACTGTTGTTAGTTGTTTAAATGATAATCCTGATCGGATAAAGGGTCTTTCAACGCTTGTAAATCGTGCATTTTCCAAATCTTTAGACATACCAATCCTGAACTCTTAGAAAGCAGAACATGGGAATTAAGAATAAAATTTACTTTTTTAAATCATATTCCTAGCTGACTTGACTAGTTTGACAATTTCCTTTCTGGCTCCGTCACTATCCATTACTTCATTGGAAAAAGCGATCCTGATAGGCCTTGGTCCATCTTCAGTCATAGCAGACATTTCGAACCCGTATCTATCAATCCCTGTCATAGTAACTGATGAAGTATCAACTGCTTTACTCATCTTCTGACAGATTATTATCATTGCATCTTCATGATCTTCATTCATGTGATCAATTATATCGCTTGAAAATGGAAGAAGAGGATCTGGTTCAGCATCTGCCCAATCTTTTCCTTGTACCCATGACATTCGACCAAAACCACCGATATATCTCACTGATGAGACTTCCAATCGGAAATAATGGAAATCGCCAAAATCTGCATAAAATCGAGAATCAGGATGCCTGGAGGCGAATATCTCTTTCAGACGACTTCTCTCACTATTAGCAACTTTTATGCAATCTCCGATTAGCGTTACCCTACCCAAGGCGAGGGGATTACCATCTCCGCCTTCTGCAATCAACAAAGAAGCCTTAGAGTTTTTCAAAAGATTCTTTGTATGCTCAGCTAGGCCGCTAATTAGAAAAACAGGATTTCCATTGTCTAAAGCAAAAGTTACGAATGAACCATACGGATAACCTTCACCTTCTGAAGAAATTGTACATAGTGTAGCCGTACCAATTTTTTCAGCCAAAGATCTAGACTGTTCGGCATGAGACGATGTGGCAACATCTGGGTCATACAACAGTTCTTGGCGTTGAGATTTCGAACCTTTAGGTAATTTGTGTCTGGGAACTTTATCCATTTCTTCCGTCATTTCATCACCTTAAATTAATTTCTTGAAATTTTCGAATGCCCGACCAATCCAATCTTCTGCATCATCATCATAATCAGTATCGCAATCTATCCTGTCTATGACTCTACTCGCGCCTTTTTCTTCTAAAACATTATCCCACTCTTTCCCAGATTCACAGAATAGATCAAAGGCAGTATCGCCAAGCGCTAATACAGAGAAATACAATTCACTAAGAGCGCCTTCATTCAATTCGTTTGTAGACTCATATAAATCTTCGGCATTAACTGGCTGCTCCCCATCTCCCCAAGTACTGCAAATTACCATTAATTTCTTTGTTTTTAGAAGGATATCAGTTGTCACATCATCCATATCCATCACATTTCCAATCAAATCATGATCAGAGGCCATCTTGGCAGCAACCTCTGATAATTCTTCGGCATTCCCTGTTTCTGTTCCAAAAATAATTAATATTTCGTTTTCATTCATGTTTATCCCTCAATCTTTTTCTTTTATTTCATCTTCAATCATCACTCGGATGTATGAATCGTTCCACCATTCTATCGATGATGAAACTCCAAACACCGTGGCGATATTTTCTGCTGTAAGTACCTCAAAAGGTTTTCCTGAGGCTAAAATTTTCCCTTCATGAAGAAGTAATATTCGATCTGAAAATCGAGCAGCAATATTGATGTCATGGATAGCAACTAAAGCTGATTTAGGAGATTCTGGATTAGAAATCAGTTCTTTCAATTTCTTCATAATCTCAATTTGACTCTTTAAATCAAGGTCACTTGTAGGCTCATCAAGAAGAAATATACTTGGATCTTGAGCAATAGCTTTAGCGATAATAACTCGTTGTCTTTCGCCACCAGATAATTCATTAAATCTTCTGAATGCGAAATCTTCCAAATTCAAAAAACGGAGTGTATTACTAACTTTATCGCGATCTTCGTTACTAATCATCCAATTAATATGAGGTCTGCGGCCTAATAGTACCACGTCAAAGACATCCATAGTAAAACTAGACCGAACAGATTGTGGTACGTAAGACATTATTTTAGATAGCTGAATTAAATCCATTTCATTGATATCCTTAGATAAAGCCCTAATTTCTCCTAATTCAGGCGTAAGAATTCTATTCAGGCACTTCAACAGAGTTGATTTACCCGCACCATTTACACCTAAGAGAGATACCAGTTCGTTTTCCCCGATTTCTAAGTTTAGATTTTTAAGGACATCATTTTCACCCCAATTGAATGAAACATCATTTACTTCTAAGAATAAATTCAAGACTTACCCCCCTTATCTTTTAGTAGAAGATACATGAAAAAAGGTCCTCCAATTACTGAGAGCATTATGCCAACAGGGATTACAATTGGTGCGAAAAGTGTACGTCCTAAAGTATCTGCAAAAAGCATTAGGAAAGCTCCAAATACTGCTGAACAAGGTATTAATTTACGGAAATCATTACCAACAATTTGGCGTGCCATATGAGGTGCAGCTAAACCTACAAATCCAATTAATCCTGTAAATGCAATAACTACTGAGGTCATCAGAGCAGATAGAACAAGAATATTTCTTCTAATTACTGATGGATCGACTCCAGTTGAAATTGCAAAATCATCTCCTCCTAAGGTCAATGCATTCAAATCCCAAGACCATCTGATTGCTTGAGGCATTAATCCAATTACAACAACTCCAATCCAAAGAACATCAATCAATTCTGGTCTAGAAAGACTACCAAAAGACCAATGTGTAAGTTGCGATAATTGGGCATCAGTAGCAAAATATTGCATAGTAGAAACAATTGCACCCGTGATGAATGTTATAGCAATTCCAACCAATATATAGGACTCTGATGAAATTGAGCGGAGATTTCCAAGTTGGATAATGATGTAAACAACTATCAACGAAAATAAGAACGCATTGACAACAATTCCTAAATTAGGAACATCTACTATCGTTATTCCAAGTACAATCGCAAGTGCAGCACCAAGTGCTGCTCCAGAAGCAACCCCTAAAGTCAGTGGTGAAACCAAAGGATTCGCTAGACATCCTTGCATTAATGAACCAGCAGTTGCCAAAGCAACTCCGCCAATTACAGCTATCAAGATACGAGGAAATCGTAATTTCCAGATTATATCTGACTGTAAATCACTAGGATCATCAATACCAAAAAGAATCTTCGCAGTTGTCCACATATCAAGATTCGAAGAAGAACCTTGACCCAAAGCATAAATCGCTAATAAAAAGGTCGAAATCGACAGTAATACTACCATTATTAACTGATTCTTACCTTTTTCGATATGCTGGACTGAGAGTGGATCCATAATTATCATCCGCCGAAAGAAGTACAAACAAACTTTCCAATTCTTTCAATGTTATGGTGATCAATGAAGTAATCATCAAGATATTGATCAGCATCAATATCCGAAAATAAATCTGGATGTAATAATTTTGCTAGAGTTGGTAAACCGTGGATCATCATTGGACCGGCAAATTCACCAGACATAATTGCCATCCGATTATCTTGAATTGCTTTAATACTATCAAAACCAGGTCTATCAGCAATGAATTGCATGTGAGTTTGACATTTGTCTTCATCATCGTAATTGTTAAAACCAATATCAAAAGTTATTCCATCAAACATAATAACATCTGGATTTTCATCCATTATTGCTTCCATATCGACATGAGTGGTATGTCCTGGCAGGTCAGCAAAGACGTTTCTACCTCCTGCCTTCTCAATCATATCAGTCCATTGTGAGGTCCCAGTCAAAACAACAGGATCACGTGTTAGGGATGCATGATGTTCCATCACGATCTGCGGCCTCAGTGATTCATTCATACCGAGTATACGTTCTGATACCATATTTTCAATCTCATCGAATTCCGAAAATAAATCTGAGGCTTCTTGCTGTTTTCCAAATAAATCTGCAATAACGTTGATCTCATCTCTCAATACATCATACTTGTAAAAATCTAGAGCTACTACCTTGATTCCAACAGGATCTAGTTTTTCTCTAATTGCATTGGTGTCCACCATCCCATTAGTAGCGAAAACAATATAAATTTCAGGTCTACTGTCGAGTAATGATTCAAAATCTATCTCGGAATGTGCAGATTGCTGGACCAATGGGGTATTGATAAATTCAGGCCATAATGATTCGTCATCAAAATCTCCGGAAATACCAACTACTCTCTCTAAATCAACCTCAAGCATTCGCATTACACTAGCAGCATAAGTATTGGTAATAGCGACCCTAGATGGTGTCTCGTCAAAGTGATGTTCGATACCGTTAGAATCGGTGACAATGATATTTCCATTATTTGTTGATGATATTGAATCCTGAATTGATGCCTGATAAACACCCAAAGAGCATACTAGGACAAGGACAACCTGGAATATTGCTAATTTAGAAACTGACATTATTACACCTACTAATTCTCTCCTATACTTCTATTCTGACGAAAAATGATATTGGTAGCAACCAAAACTATTAGCATAAATCCAATAATTAACACGCCGCTAGTGAATGATGATTCTTCATCTTCTAGCACTACAACGAATACCGAGTCTGAATAATCAGATACCTTACCATTGATCATACCGTTTATCCTAATGCGGTTCTGACCAACACTCAATCCTTCCAATGTGACTTGGTTTTCAGATCCGTTGTACATCTCCAGAATATTTCCTTCTTCATCTTGAACAATGATTCCGTACCACTCAGAACTTTCAACATGAGACCAATTTAGAGTCACAGAATCTCCTTCATTTATTATATCTGAATTGACTGAAAGAACTATTTTTGGAGGGATATAATTTACTTGCAGTTCCAAAGTATCACCTTCAATGTAGTATCCTTCCATCATCCCTCTAAGCAAATAAGTGTAAACTGCATCATTATTATTTTCAATTAAAAATGTAGTCATATTTCCCTGATAAATTATCTCATTATTTTGTAGAAGTTGATACTCTTTTGCACCGGGATAATTAGCCCAACTTATTTCGTAATCCTTGGAATTAATCTCTCCTTCCTCTGAGATAAATTGCGGAGTTGTAGGCACTTCATAGGATGTTAATTCATAATCAACTTTATCTGAATGAGATCCTGATAAACGATCTATTATTTTCACCCAATTCTTGACCGTTTCGTTATACCATAATTCCCATGAGACCATACTATCGCTATTATCTGTAATCCTGATATATCTGGTAGAAAACACTCCAGCAGAGGTAGTAACCATGACATTATCTTCTATTGAAACAATGTTGTATGTGTCATCGTAACCATCAGGATGACCGGGGACTCCGATGACATTTGTCCGGTTAAAGTGCATTGTTAAATTGTCTTCATTTTCTAATAAGTTACCCGGATTACCAGTCTCATCCGTGAAGTTCCACCCCAATGTCCCTTCTGTGAAATATGAAGATGAGGAGGGGTCATCTAACCAATAAGTATGAAGATTCAGTAGAGTTTCAGAATCAACCCATCTGTATGATTTTTCATCCGGTAATTGATAATCACCGGTTAATCTCAACAAAAAGGAATCTCTCTCATGACCGAATGAATCGGTAATCTTTTCTGAACCTATCATAGTCATTGTAACATCTCGAAGAGTCCCACTAGGAGTATATTCTACCCTATAGTCCCAGTTCATTCCAACATTCCAGATACTTTCACCGGATTGTGATGGGAGAAAAATAATTCTCAAAGAATTCAAATTCTCTGTTGAACCATTGGAATTATTGGCTACTACATTAAAATCAATCATTCCAGGTTCCGATGGTTCGAACATAAAAGTATTTGAAAGACCTCTATAAATCAAATTCTCTTCAACCACTGGTCCGGAATAAACTGAGTAATAATCTGAATATTCAGATCCGGACCATTCTAGTTCAATAGACGTCATTGGAAGTGTTTGAACTGGAGTAAGAAAGCTAATATTTCCGGGTGAAATTAACTCAATATCAATTGTTTGATTAAGCCATCCGGGTCCTGTTGTAATGAAGGCATCTAATGGTTCAGAAATCTGTTGTCCAAATTGCTGGAACGTTAGCGTACAAGAAGATCCTACATCTAGATTTTGAAGTAGATAAAAGCCATCTGAGTTAGTCAGAAAACTCTGCTCACCATTACTAACCAGAATCCCTTCCAGTGGCACACCTGCTGTGTTTGTAATAAAACCATATCTACTATTCTTACCTTGTACCATTTCGAAGTCGTTTACATCCGGATAAATCTCACCAGGATTACTTCCCCTTTCCATCTTAAAGTGAAGGAAATGCTCTGGTTGATTAGATTCTCCATATTTTGCACTTAGAGTGTAGTAATCATCAACATTGAAGGGTCCAAATTCAACCCTGCCCTCATCCAAAATCCCAGTCTGGTTATTTTGTATAAGTGTTATTGCAGTTGATGAAGAATCTTCAATCAGTTGATGATTATTATCCAATACTTTAATCGTCACCCAATTTTTCCCTTCAGTCCAATCTAAACTTACGTCCTCTTTGACAAGTATTTTCCTGTAAACAACAGTATGGCCGTTATTCATAAAATAAGCTCTAATTGTATATTCCCCCGGTGTCACATCAGTTATATGGTAACTCCCAGTTTCACCAGTTTGAATTGATGCTCTAGGGATTAACTTGACATATGTATTACCAGCAGTTGTTTCTTCAGAGGAAAATACTGCTCCAGAGATATCGAAGGTTGAATCTTCATTTTGGGCAGAAGTTGTACCTATTGGAGAAAAAAACGATAAAATAATAATAAATAATAAACAAAATACAAGATTTTTTTTCTGATAGGAAGACATACTCATACCTACAATCACCTCACTATGCCTTTGCGAAATGGAATTATATTTTAGAGTTTTAGGCTACCCTAAACTTTTAGAAACAACACCTAGTCACCTTGTATGGGACTTATGGATGAGCACCGTCTGACAATTGTTGGAGTGATATCGGCAATTGTACTAATCTCAAGCTTCTCAATAAGTCTACTTTTGGAGGAAGAAGAAATATCTTTTACCATAGATGACAACTCAATAATGAATGATATAGAACAAATTTCTTCTGTGGGCCCTAGAGTTTCAGGGTCTAATGCAGAAAATTTAACTAGTGAATATATTAGTGAAAGATTCTCAGAAATTGGTCTCGAAAATGTGAAAATTGAAGAGTTTGAAATCACGGGTGCTTGGTTTGTAGATGCTGAACCTGATGAACATCAAATTTTGATGCATGCTCAATTAGAACAAGGCGCTCAAAATATCCCAGGTCTTCCTGACGGAACCGCTGGGACTGCAAGAGTTGAAATTGATTCTACAGGAGATTTGAATCATCTAGAAAAATTTACATTTTTAGGTTATTCTGGTTCTACGCATAAACATGATAATATTTTGACAGATTTTGGGAATGGATCCGAAAGTGAGTTTTCTGCGGCTGGTGATTTAACAGATTTGGCATTATTGATTAATTATGATAATGGAAGAAG
>MDTC01022034.1_pt1 | contig 19009 bp, 17 predicted proteins | sample 811181 | NCBI WGS metagenome assembly MDTC01 (sample SAMN05326644, study PRJNA326480) | marine metagenome | isolation source: seawater | place: Pacific Ocean: North | collected 2011
ACGGGTACGCTTGGCTTGTTGATGGGGCGCGAGACCGCCATGCGCATGCCGCTGGCCGATGTGATGAGCCTGCGCGCCAGCCTTGACGGCATCAGCTGGACCGATATGACGGCAGATATTCAGGCCATTCGCATGGTAAAATCGGACCGCGAAACCGCCAAGATCCGGTATGTCTGTGAACTGGCCGAGGATGCGTTTGACGCGGTGCCGGAATGGGTCAGCGCCGGCATGCCGCTTGACCAGCTGTTCCGCGATTTCAAGCGTGATGCGCTGGGCCGCGGTGTCGATGATGTCAGCTATCTTGTCGGCGCGGCGGGCGCGGGCGGTTATCAGGACATCATTGCCCCGCCCAGTACCCGCCCGCTTGCCAATGGCGATATATTGATGCTGGATACCGGCTGTGTCTGGGACGGCTATTTCTGTGATTTTGACCGGAATTATGCCATCGGCACCCCAAGCGCTGCAGCACAACAGGCGCACCACCGGCTGTATGATGCAACCGATGCCGCGCTGGAGATGTTGCGTCCCGGAATCACCCCGCAGGACCTGTTTGTCACAATGGACCGGATCCTGCGCCCGCAAGGCGCGGCGCAGGGCGGCGGTGATGATGTCGGGCGTTACGGTCACGGGTTGGGCATCCAGCTGACAGAACCGCCGTCGCATACGGACTGGGACGAAACGGACATCGTCGCCGGCATGGTGCTAACCATCGAACCGTCGCTTGTCTATGATGATGACAGGCTGATGGTGGCCGAGGAAAATGTGTTGGTTACGGCAGACGGCGCCAAGCTGTTGACCCGACGCGCTCCGCGCGATCTGCCGGTTATCGGCTAGCCTTGCCTGCGCAACAGGATATCGGCATCAACCTCACCGATGTGACGATGACCGCAAAAGGCCATCGTGAGATCCAGCTCTTTGTGGATAATCTCCAGCACCTTTTGAACGCCCGGCTTGCCACCAGCCGCCAGCCCATAGAGAAAAGCGCGGCCAATCATTGTGCCTTTTGCCCCCAGCGCCATGGCCCGCAGCACATCCTGCCCTGACCGGATACCGCCATCCATCCAGACCTCGCAGCGGTCACCAACAGCATCGACAATAGGTGTTAGCGCCGCCACAGAGGACGGCGCGCCATCCAACTGCCGCCCGCCATGATTCGATACAATGATGGCATCGGCGCCGATATCTACCGCCTTCAGCGCATCCGCAACATCCATCACACCCTTTATAATCACCTTGCCATCCCACAGCCGGCGTAGATCGCGCACATCATCCCACGACAGCGTCGGATCAAACTGGCCTGCGGTCCATTCCGCGAGAGATGATACATCCCCGATACCATCAACATGACCGACGACATTACCGAAATTCCGGCGTTTCGTGCCCAGCATCTTCAGGCACCAGCCGGGCTTAGTTACAAGGTTGATCATATTCGCAAGGGTCGGTTTCGGCGGAGCCGAAAGACCGTTTTTCACATCAAGATGGCGTTGGCCCATAATCTGCAGATCAACAGTTATTACCAACGCAGAACATTTAGCGAAACGGGCGCGTTCAATCAGGCGGTGCACGAATTTCCGGTCGCGCATAACATAGAGCTGGAACCAGAACGGCTTTGTTGTATTCGCCGCCACATCCTCAATGGAACAGATGGACATGGTGGATAATGTAAAGGGCACACCAAATGCCTCGGCAGCTTGAGCCGCAAGAATTTCCCCGTCCGCATGCTGCATACCTGTCAAGCCAGTCGGTGCCAGCGCAACCGGCATGGACACATCTCCGCCAAGCATCTTTGTTACCGTTGTGCGTTTATCGACATTAACAGCCACGCGCTGGCGGAATTTAATCGCCTGGAGATCCGCTTCATTCGCGTGCAATGTTGACTCGCTCCACGACCCGCTTTCGCAATAGTCAAAGAACATCTTTGGCGTACGCTTCTGTGCAAGATGACGCAAATCTTCAACACAGGTTATAGCCCGCATGGATCCTCCTTAACCCAAAATAATGCGTGCGCCATCAGTCTCTACATCCTGGTGCAAGCGCGTAACACCGGCACCAAACCATGCTGACTGCAAAGGCGTCTAGTCTGCGCGACGTAGCATATGGTTCATTAGAATGACAGGCAATATGCCCGAAATGACAATCATTAGCGCCGGAAAGGCGGCTTCTTCCAGCATTTCGTCCTTGGCGAACTGATAGGTGTAGGTGGCCAGCGTTTCAAAGTCGAAGGGTCGCAGTAGCAGCGTCATCGGCAGTTCTTTCAGCACGTCAACAAATACCAGCAGACCGCCAGCCATAATCGAACCACGCAGCAGGGGTAGAATGACCCGCCGCAGACTGCCTGCAAAGCCGTTGCCAAGCACACGACTGGCGCCCATCATATTGTCCGGCAGGCGCCGAATGCCCGAAAGCACCGCCCCATAACCAACCGCTTGGAAACGCACCAGATAGGCCAACATTAGAATCCCAAGTCCACCAAGCAAAAGGCTGGCACGGCCATACCCCAAAAGCTCGGCATAGATCCGGTCAATCGCACCGGCAAAAATAAGTACCCCGATCGCCAGCATGGTGCCTGGCACGGCATAACCCGTCGAGGCAAGCATCGCAATACGCCGCAGCATGTCACCTCCACGATAGGTTGCCGCCAAAACGATCAGCGTTGATATCAACATCACCAGCAGGGCCGCGAGAATGGCAACGGATACGGATCTTGTTACCACCTCAGTGACCGCCAGCAGATTAGCCCCGGCTTGACCCGAGAGAACGAATTTAAGCAGAACCCCAACCGGAATAATGAATCCAAATAGAAGCGGCAGACAGCAAATCGCTATACATAGCACCTGGCCGCGCCGGCTGAGTACCAGCGGCTGCAGTCTATTGGTTTTGGTTGTGTTACCAGAAAAACGCTGTCGAGACCGTGCATAGAGTTCCAGCCCGAGCAAGCTGAGGATAAATACGAAACCAACAAGCGATATCTGCGCCGCCGCGACAATATTATTCATCCCTAGCCAGACATTGAAGATACCCAGCGTCAGCGTTTCGACAGCAAAATATTCCACTGTGCCGAAATCGGATACAACCTCCATCAGCACCAATGCCAATCCGGCCGCAATCGCTGGCCGCGCAAGCGGCAGTCCAACGGCCCAGAATTGTGACTTGCGATGCACAAGTGCAATTTCAAACAGGCTGGCAGGGGTCAGGCGAAACGCGATCCGTGTGACCATGTAGATATATGGATAAAGCACAGATGCCATCACCAAAATAGCGCCCCCGAGCGATCGGATTTCCGGGAACCAGTAATCAGACGGTCGCGCCCAGCCGAACATCATGCGCAGCTGGCTCTGCACAGGACCGGCATATTCAAAAAAGTCGGTATAGGTGTAGGCAACGATATATGCCGGAATAGCGGCTGGCAAAAGCAGCACCCACTCAAAAAGCAGGAGGCCGGGAAATTGATAGCGGGTGACAACCCATGCGGTTGTAATCCCAAAGAAACATGCAAGGATGCCAACGCCTAGCATCAGCCCCAAAGTATTGCCGATATAGCGGAACAGAACAGTGTCCAACAGATGGCCCCATAGTCCATCACTGTTGCCTGTGGCGGTCAGCACAAGCGCCAGCACCGGGCCCAAAAGCAAGAGGCAGAGCACGAGCGCGAGGATGGACCAGCCATCTGCGCGCCGGCTGCGCACATGCGCCCACGATGACAGGAAGGTTGCTACCATCCAATGCGGTCGATGATCTTCTGCGCTGCCGGTGCCAGCTCGGCAAGCCTTTCAATTGCAAGTTCGTCACGTTTGAAGTCACCAAAAGACTGAAGAACACCCCCGGGTGAAACGGCTGGGTTGACCGGATATTCGAAATTAATCTCGCCATAAAGCTGCTGCGCAGTTGGTGTAGTCAGGAACTCCAGAAACTGAACAGCGGCGTCACGATTCGGGCTGTGTTTAGCCACACCACCACCAGAAATATTCACATGCGCACCACGGTTATCCTGATTGGTGAAGACAAGACGAATGGCTTTCGCCCAGTCACGATGTTCAGGCTTGTCGCCATGCAACATCTTGCCATAATAATAATGGTTCATCACACCAATATCACACTGGCCTTCAAAAATCGCCTTGGCCTGCGCGCGATCATTACCCTGCGGACGGCGCGCCATATTTGCAACCAGACCTTCACCCCACTTCGTTGCCACAGCCTCACCATGGGCAGCGATCACCGATGCCATCAGCGACCGGTTGTAAACATGACTTCCTTTACGCGTGCACACGCGCTTGCTCCATTGCGGATCCGCCAGATCCTCTAGGTCAGCAATGTCACCTGAGGCAACACGCTCTGTGGAGGTCACTATAATCCGGGTGCGGGTCGAAAAGGCAAACCAGCGATCATCTTTTGCACGCAGATGCGCCGGAATATTAGTTTTCAGCACATTCGACGATACGGGAGCCAGCAAATCAAGATCGGCATATTCGCTCAACCGCGCTATATCGACGGTTAGAATCACATCAGCAGGGCTGGCTTCTCCCTCTGCCTGAAGCCGTTGCGCCAACCCCTTCGAGGCATAGACGACATTCGTCTTAACACCGGTTTCAGTTGTGAAAGCATCTAAGAAGGGTTGAAGCAAGAATTGTTGACGATGGGAATAGATATTTACTTCTGACGCATGTAGCCTGGAGATGCCAATTAACCCAACGAAAAGGCTAAAGGTAACGGCCCCACAAAATATTTTGTAAGTCGTTAGCCATCCATACCTTACGGACCAAATATTTAACGTTGTCATAGACTACACTCCGCTTTTTTATTGACGCACCGCCTCGGACCACTGGAGCCAGCGCGCTGTATTGAGGATAAAAATCAAAATCAACTCAAATAAAGTTTGATTGGAGCGGCCCACGGTCCAGCCCAAGATTTTACTCAGCTTTGAAAAATATTAAGCAAACGGTTTTCTCATCCCATTTCGCCGAGATTTGCCAGAATAAAGGCTACTCTCCGATCATTTGCCGACGTTTCAACAACGTCACCCCACCTAACATCATCGATTAATTGTTCAGGACCAACGCTTTCTGAGCCATTGCGATAACTAGGAAACATTGTCCATTTATTACCTTCGTTCACGCCGTCATTTAGCTTCCCAAAAAAAGCTAGTAGTTGACTGTGATCGCTATCTAATTTTTGAAATATGTAACGGCCGCCACTTAACCTTGCCTTGGTTAAATCTGTCATGTCAGTTTGCCCCTGCCCTCACGATAAATACTAAAATTCTCACTCGACGAATGTTCTGTACCAAGGAATTTATTAGTTTGCGGCACTGCTGACACTCCACCCTTAGAGGCACTACCACGTTGTAGCCCGTTAATCCTTGAAGATTTCAAGATGATTGACGCGGCATCGCCAAATGGTGACATGTAAGCTGAAAATATTGTTCTGTGGTTTAGTTTGGTATTTTTACCAAGCCCAAAACTGATCTTCCCTGAAACAGCCTTGGACAAGTGCAACGATCCACCGATCCAATCCCATAGAGATAAAACAACGCCGAAATTTCGATCGAAGTGTGAGTGATCATCTGAGTGATGAATTTGGTGCTGGGCCGGAGATATAAATATATGTTCAAGCCAGGAAGGATAGCTAATCCATACATGTGAATGCCTCAGGTTCGACCCGACCACATGAAAAATAAAAACAGCCACATTCACCCCGAAAACGGTTGCTAAAGTTGCTGCATCACCAAAAAGAAATACAAAGACACCAATCGAAATACCTTGCACGAACGCACTGCGGGTAGCGAAAAGCACCCCTTCAACTGGATGCGTCCTCATGATCGTCAACGGCGTTAGGGTTTCAGCCGAATGGTGCAGTTTGTGAAACGCCCATAAAATTGGCCACCGATGCAAAAGTCTATGCAGGAAATATCGTGTAAAATCGTCAAGAAGAAAAAGAAACAAGCTAAACACAGCACAGCCGACCCAAGACGGCGCAGAAGCAAAATAACCCCGCGGCAGTGTTGAAATATCATGCATCAGTATAAATATGCTGCTGCCGAGCGCCAATTGCGTAACCAAAGCCGGCCTGAATAATAAAAATATGAAACGGTTAATAAAAAATAACTTCGCATCGATACGGCTGGACGAACTAAGCCATACCCTGGGAGAAAATATTTCAGCAACTGCTGCAAGAGGCCGACAACGTGAAACAGCAATCAACCAGAAAAGGCTGATAAGCATGGCCGAAGCTAAATAACCAATGAATAAGCGCTTTCCGGGATCAAGAAATTGTTCAACCAAACTATCGGAGTAAACAGCCAACAGCTCCATTTCTGGACACCCCCTATTTTAACGTAAAACAGATAGCGTGAAGGAGAGGTGCCTAAACACCTCTCCCGTCAAATTTAGTCGTTCTCCGCACCCGTCGAAGAACCCAGAACTTCGGTTAAATTGGAGATCCCAGACAATTTATCATTTGCCATCGCCTCGACGCCGAACTCATCAACCATAAGTTTTTGTAGCTTCAGCATATGTACAGCAAAGCTATCCATGGACTTACCGCTAGCGACTGTATAGGACCCGTCAGCCATACCGTTGACCTGTGTCCCATCCGGCATAACTGGTCCCATACCAACTAACCGGTCCATTTTCACGCCGACCTCACCAAGATTGATACCGCTGGTGTGAAGGGACAATGAAAAGCCAGCAAGCTCGCCCCAATACTTTGCATACTTTTTAACCGCAGCCTCATGCTCAGTCTTCGCAGCAGAGCCACCAACTTGCCACATGTTGCCACCCATGGTCGCCTTTACCGCTTCAATATTGCTGTACACGGATCCGGCATACTTAAATACTGCCTCGGCGATAACTTTCTCCCAATTGGAGCAAATCACGCGTGCATAGCCTTTCACATCAGAACGCTGTGTATCCGTCAGCTTTGCACCATTTGCATCGGCAATGACCTGCCGGCCATCGATAAAGGCCTGAGTGATCGTCTCGTAGTATTTAGTATTTCCGCCTTTATCAAAACCGGATGCATAGTACGCATGGGCGTAGTTCATCTCGCTGCGCAGATTTACGACGCCATCACCATTGGCATCAGCATCACGCATATTTTTCTTTTTCGCGATGTCATAATTTTGCTTTGGAGACATCGAAGCGCCATGTGCCGCCGCACCCCAATAGCCAAATGCCTCATCCCAGCTATGCTCTTTGCCCGTGTAATAGGCGCCATCCTTGTACGGCTTGTCGTTTGGCTTGTTGTCGGCGTTCATTTTCTCGTCGAGATAATTGTCGCACGCCTGATGGTAGAAGACACCACCCATTGTGAATTTAGAGATCAGTTGGGTGTAGTCATACCCGTGTGTCGCGTCGTAACCACCACTGGCTGCGGCCATGCCAATCATCGACTGGAGCATTTCCTTGCCAGTCATGTTGCCAGGCCAGCCAGCAATAACACCTTTATACGCTTTACCTGACAGGTTGGTCTTGGACACGGTATTGATGTCAGTCACATCCACTTTAAAGGAATCGGATGACGTCGGATCAAGCAACGGCAATGGATTATCTGAACCGTTGAAATAACCGTTAAGGACATCGAGTGATGCACCTGAGCTGACTGCCTTTTTCAAGCTATTGTGAAGCAGCTGGCGCCCGACTTGACCGTTGTAGGAAACTGAATTTGTTTTGTCCCCGGAATAGTCTTTTAGCGTGACGGGGTACGGTCCATACACGTGGTTGCCGTGGCCATCCGCGTTGCTGACAGTGGCTGGGACAGCCATGGACAGGGCCGCAGCCGCTACCAGCGTGGAGCCAATTTTGGTTCTTTTTGAATGAGAAAGTGACATCTTAGCCTCTTTGTTTCAGTGGTATTCAAAATTTAAATGACATTCTGCTTTTGCGAATGATTATCAATTTCACTGTTATTGATAATCATTCTCATTGTCAATATCATTGTTGGAAATTCGGTGTGGAATCACCCTGCTTCTCTAGCGATGCCGTAGCCACGAGATGCCGCTTAGGGAAGGAAGAGTTGAGTATTGTGCAGAAATTTAGCATTGTGCAGACAGGCCATTGCCTCATGCCCTGTTACTATCTATAAGGCCGTAATCTGCGGGATAACCTTCTGATGATATGCTGCTTTAGCCCGCATGCTTGCAAGCCAGCAGGAATATCAAGGTAAGGATATAAACGTGGAAGAAGCCCTGATTGTGGCCATCATTCAGATCATCGCGATCGACATCATTCTCGGCGGCGACAATGCGATCATTATTGCCCTGGCCTGCCGCAATTTGCCGCAGGGTCAAAGGCGCCTGGGCATTCTGTGGGGCACAGCAGGCGCCATTATCCTACGCTGCATCCTTGTATTCTTCGCGTCGACTTTGCTAACCATACCGTCACTGAAGCTTATTGGCGGGCTGTTATTGTTGTGGATCGGCATCAGACTGCTGGCTGTCGAGGATGATTTTGATGAAGACGCCGTTAAGCAATCCAACAGCCTCTACGACGCTGTACGCACCATTATCATCGCTGACTTTGTAATGAGCCTCGACAATTCGGTGGCCATTGCAGCCGCCGCCAAGGGCAATATGGCGCTTGTTATTTTCGGCCTTGCGCTGAGCGTGCCAATTATCATTGGCGGCAGCGCTATCATTCTGAAGCTAATGACCCATTTCCCGATCATCATCACGCTTGGCGGCGCACTGCTGGGCTGGCTTGCAGGTGATCTGATTGCGCATGATCCGCTCCTAGCCGAATATGTGAAAACACTACCAGAGATAACCCCAACCTTCGCCGCTGCCAGCTGCGCCTTGTTGGTCGTAGTTGTTGGCCACATTGCCTCCAACCAGAAATCTGATCCGTCAAACAGCGGCGGCTAGGGCACGGCCCGCCTTGGTCCTCTACCTATCAGTCCGACCAGTAAAGCCGCATCGGATTATCAACCAGCAACGCCTGCTGCAGCGCGGTGGTTGGTGCAATACGTGCAATCGTATCCACCAACAGCCCATCATCCGGCTGGTGGGACTTCATGTTGGGGTGCGGCCAGTCCGTTCCCCACAGCACGCGATCAGAAAATCGTTCGACAAGATGCCGCTGGAACGGCACCACGTCGTCATAGGGAGGCCCCACAACAGTCAGCCGCTCCGGACAGCTGACCTTTGTCCACAGGTTTGGCATATCAGCCATGAGATTTGCAAAGGCCTGAAAGGCTAGGCCGTCTACAGGCTGCATGACATCGGGGCGCCCCATATGGTCCACAACCACAATGCCGGGAAGCTGCTTAAGAAAGGGTGTTAGGTCGGCAAGGTCGGGCGCTTCGAAATACACCACAATATGCCAGCCAAGCCTTTGCACGCGTTCGGCCGTCGCCATGAAGACCTCGGGCGGGGTAACGTCCACCAGTCGCTTTACAAAATTAAACCGCACACCCCGCACGCCCGCCGCATGCATCTGGTCTAGCTCCTCATCGGCTACATCATGTGCCACAACCGCCACGCCGCGTGCCCGCCCATCAGCGGCACGCAGCGCATCGATCATGGCGCTGTTGTCCTTGCCGTGGCAGCTGGCCTGCACAATTACATTGCGCGACAGACCCAGATGGTCACGCAGAGCAAACAGCATGTCCTTTCCTGCATTACCAGGGGTGTATTTGCGCTCGAGCGCAAAGGGAAAGGCATCCGCCGGCCCAAACACGTGGCAATGGGCGTCGACCGCGCCAGCCGGCGGGATGAAATCCGGTGTCTTTGGATCGGGGTGCCAAGTGATATCGGGGGAATCGACGTCGTTAGATGGTGTCATCAGTTGAGATCTCCAAAAGCTAAAAAATATTACCGTCAAAAAGTTTGCGGGCGGTGCGCAGCATCCCTGCACGGCTCACATTGCCAACTTCATCGAGTTCCAGAACGCAGGATGTTGCCCCGTTCGGATGTTCCACCCCCAGCGTCTTATGCCTACCATCCGGCAGGCTGGCCACCGTTGCAGCCGGGCTGCCAGGCAATAGCGCCGCCGTCGCCGCCGACACTGCGGCAAACACGCCAATCGTGTCATGGCATTTATGCGGAATAAAACTGCGTGTCATGAAGGCTCCACCCTGCTTCGCCGGGGCAACGAGGACCATTTTCGGCACCGACTTTTCAGATACGTCCGACAGATTCATCCGAGGGCCGCATGCCAGACGCAATGATTCGATATGCGCTTTCAATGCGGTATTGGCGTCCAGCTCGGCTGGTGTTTCATAACCTGTGATGCCCATATCGGCAGCGCGCAACACCACAATCGGCATGCCATTATCGATCATCGTAACCTTGATGCCTTCAATAATATCGATCGCGTTGCCAGTGGGCAGCAATGCGCCGCACATGGAACCGGCGATATCATCAAACACCAGCGGTACAGGCGCCGCCGCGCCCGGCACACCGTCGATCCTGTTGTCACCATCATAGCTAACCACACCGCCTGGCGTCGCGATGCTGGCCGTGGCAACCTGCTCAGTGTTGCGCATGAAAATCCTAACATCGGTGATGCCATCTTCGGCCGCTACAAGGCCGCGTTCGATGGCAAAGCCGCCAACACCTGCAAGAATATTCCCGCAATTCTGTGCGTCAGTAACAATTGCACGGTCAACAAACACCTGCAGGAACAGATAATCGACATCGGCATCATCACTCGATGAAACGGAAATAATTGCTACCTTCGATGTCAGTGGGCTGGCCCCGCCCATGCCGTCAATCTGACGCGGATCGGGTGACCCCATGGCACGCAGCAACAGCGCGTCACGTGCGACGATATCCTGCGGCAGATCATCGGCCAGAAAATACCCACCCTTCGAGGTGCCGCCCCGCATCCACATGCATCTTGTTCCTGCATTTAACACCACCGCCATCCCCGCATCCTGCCTTGCTGATGGCGGCCATCATAACCGCATCGTAAGGCACCACGCCATAAAAGCTTGCAATCCACATATGTCATATTTCTATCGGTAGCCGATAGCGTCATGCCGCGGGGTTTGCTATCTCTAGAAATATGCAGATAAACATGTCACAGATTACGCTGATCGGCTTTGGCGAGGTGGGGTCTACAATGGCCGCAACCGGCGGCTATGCCGGCGCCCGCGTCTATGACATCAAGCTGACCGACCCCGACCCTTATGTCGTTGCCAGGATGCAGGCGCGGATTGAAGATGCCGGCCTTGTCGCCTGCGCCAACCCGACCGAATCGGTTACCGGTGCTGAGATCGTTCTCTGCGTCGTGACCGCTGACCAGGCCGCCAAGGCCGCCGCAATGGCCGCACGCCATCTGGCGCCGGGGGCGCTTTGGCTGGATATGAACAGCTGCGCCCCCTCGACTAAACAGATTGCTGCGAAACCGGTTGAGGCTGCCGGAGCCATCTATGTCGATATAGCGATCATGGCCCCCATCCAGCCACGCGGCCATGAAACGCCGATGCTAGCAGCGGCAAGTTATCCGGATGCAGTCACCGCGCGCCTGCAGGCCGTCCGCCTGGCACCGCGCTTTGTCGGAACAGAGATCGGCCGCGCCTCAACCATCAAGATGCTGCGATCGGTTATAATCAAAGGTATGGAGGCGCTGAGCGCCGAGTGTTTTCGGGCTGCCGTGCGTGCCGGTGTGGCAGATGATGTTGCCGCCTCGCTGGATGCATCCGAAGGCGGGACAAGCTGGGCCGCCCGCATCAGCTACAATATGGAACGGATGGCCACACATGGCATTCGGCGGGCCGCAGAGATGCGCGAGGTTGCCAAGACCCTGAGCGATCTGGGTATCGAACCGGTGATGACAACCGGCACCATCACCCACGAGCAGGAAATGGGCGAGGTTGGGCATCTTATCACGCTGGATGCAGCAACGCCGATTGCCGAACAAATAGTCCTTGTCGAGCGTGCGCTGGACACACTGAATTCACAAACGAACGACTAGCGGAGAACATTGCAATGAGAATCTGTCTTGCCGGTGGCGGCGCCTTTGGAAAGAAACATCTTGATGCGCTGGCGCTGATTGATGGTGTCGAGGTGGCATCTGTAATTGGCCGTCGAATGGAGCCAACACAAGCGCTGTCAGACAAATATGGTATTGCGCATGCTGGCACCGATCTGGCAGAAGCGTTGGCCATGCCCGATATCGACGCGGTGGTGCTGGCTACACCAACCAGCATGCATGCCGAACAAGGGCTTGCTGCTATGGATGCCGGAAAACACGTGTTGATTGAAATCCCGATGGCAGACAGCCTTGCCGATTCCGAGGCACTGGTAGCAAAGCAGAAAGAAACCGGTCTTGTCGGCATGGCCGGCCATGTACGCCGTTTCAACCCCTCTCATCAATATGTGCATAATTTGATAACAGCTGGTGAGTTGAATATCCAGCAGATGGATGTGCAGACCTATTTCTTCCGCCGCAAGAATATCAGTGCTGATGGCAGCCCTCGCAGCTGGACCGACCACCTTCTTTGGCACCACGCCTGCCATACCATCGACCTTTTCATGTATCAGACCGGTGAAATGGTTACAGAGGTGCATGCCGTGCAGGGACCCATCCACCCAGAACTTGGCATTGCCATGGATATGTCGATCATCATGAAAACGCCGAGCGGCAAGATCTGCACCCTGTCGCTGTCTTTCAACAATAACGGGCCGCTTGGCACCTTCTTCCGCTATATCTGCGACAACAACACCTACATCGCGCGCTATGACGATCTGTTTGACGGTCATGACAAGCAGATTGACGTCAGCAATGTCGACGTATCCACTAACGGCATCGAGCTGATTGACCGCGAATTCATTGCCGCCATCCGCGAGGGACGGGAGCCGAATTCCAGCCTTGCCCAGTGCCTGCCAGCAATGGAGGTCATGGATATCATTGAAAAGCAGTTTTCCAGCTGACCATCATTACAGGAGCCAGAACCATGATCATTGATTGTCACGGCCACTATACCACTACACCGCCCGGCGTTGCCGCATGGCGCGATGCCCAGAAAGAGGCCGTTGCCGCAAATCCTGACCATATCAGCGAAAAAGGTGTGATGACAGTCACGGATGACGAAATCCGTGAAAGCATCGCAACCAACCAGCTGCGAATCCAACAGGAGCGGGGCACCGATGTCACCGTGTTCTCGCCGCGGGCCAGCTGGATGGGCCATCATGTCGGCAATGCCAGCACATCACAGGCATGGACCGAACATTGCAATGATCTAATAAGGCGGGTCTGTTCGCTGTTTCCGGACAATTTCGTGCCGGTCTGCCAGCTGCCGCAGAGCCCGGTCACGCCGATTGAGACAAGTGTCGCCGAATTGCGCCGCTGTATTGAGGAGATGGGCTTTATCGGCTGTAATCTGAATCCTGACCCGTCAGGGGGCTATTGGAAAGACCTGCCGCTTGGCGACAAATACTGGTACCCGCTTTATGAAACCATTTGCGACTTGGATGTGCCGGCGATGATCCATGTCAGCGGCGCCTGTCATCCCGCGATGCATACAACCAGCTCTTATTATCTTGGTGCGGATACAACGGCATTTGTTCATTTCATGATGTCAGATGTGTTCACCGATTTCCCGCAGATCAAATTCATCATTCCGCATGGCGGCGGGGCGGTGCCCTATCATTGGGGACGCTTTCGGGGCATGGCGCAGGATATGGGGCTGGGTGACCTGAACGAGCGCGTCCTTGGCAATATCTTCTTCGACACCTGTGTCTATCATCAGGACGGTATTGACATGCTGACCAAGGTCATCCCGGTGGAGAACATTCTGTTCGCATCCGAAATGATTGGGGCAGTGCGCGGTGTCGACCCGCGCAGTGGGCATTATTATGACGATACGAAACGCTACATTGATGCTACGCCGAACCTCAGTGATGCACAACGTCAGATGGTGTTCGAGGATAATGCGCGCAATGTGTTCTCACGCTTTCCGCTTTAGCTGGCCGCATTAATCGAAACCATCCAGCAAGTCTGCAAAGCGGCTAAGTCCGGCTTGCAGATTGGATGCGCGCCCCCCACCGACGCCAAGGCGGATATGGTGCGGCGCGCCGTAATGGCTGCCGGAAATTAAAAAAGTGCGCCATGGCGACTCTAAGGCGCGCGCCGCCAGCGCGTCCCCTGTCAGCGCTGCGCCGCCATGCAACCGCACCAGCCCGATAAGGCCGCCCTGCGGTGCATTCCATGACAGTTTCGGATTAGTCTCGATGAAGTCACTCAGCATCTGAAGATTGGCAAAACTGTCAGCCCGAATGCGAGCAAGCATTGCGTCCCGCCGCTCTGGGCGTAGTGCAATCTCGGCAATCGCTTCGCCAATATGGTTGCTGATCTGCGAGCTGTATTCGCGCAGTACCAACGCATCCTGGATCAGCGCGGTGTCACGACAGATCATCCAGCCAAGGCGCAGCCCCTGCATACCAAACGCCTTAGACACGCTGCCTGTCGAAATCCCGCGATCATAAAGCCCGGCGATCGCCGGCATGCGCGGTTGGTCCCATTCCAGACCGGCATAGACTTCATCCATCAGCACCCAGACCCCTGCCCGCGCGGCAATGGCCACAATTTGCCGCAACATCTCAGCATCAAGTAGCTGACCGGTCGGGTTGTTTGGATTGGTCAGAAACAGCATGCGAGTGCGTTGTGATATCAACGCCTCCAGTGCTTCCAGTGACAGTGTCCAGCCCGCCGCCTCGTCACGATTCCACGTTCGGATCACTGCTCCGTTGGATTTTGCAAGCACCTCTGCCTGCGGCCAGCCCGGCCGCTCAACAATGATCTCGTCATCCGGCCCCAGCAGCTGGCGCAATGCCAAATAATTGGCTTCCGCTGCGCCAGCAGTGATCAGCACATCATCAGCGGAACAAACCCCGTCCAGCCCGGCCTGTACGATGACCCGCTCGCGCAATTCTGGCAGCCCCTTAAAAGATACCCCGTTCCAGTCAAGCGGCATATGCGGGTCGAGGTCATCCATAAAAGCACCCAGCGTCGGGGATTCCGCTTGGCTGAAACCCAGAAAGGATTCCGGTTCGGCCTCAACGGATTTCAGCAGATTCTCAAAAAATGACTGTATCCTGACCTTTTCCATCTGCATGCTCTTTACTGGTAATGATCGCCGCACCGCGCCTATTTTGTGGATGCGTAAATAATATAAGGCATAGCCTAGCCGCTATAAGGCAGAAATGGGAGGCAGTGATGAGAAAAATCGCCATGGTAACCGGTGCGGCCGGCGGCATGGGCAAAGCGATCTGCGCGCAGTTGCTGAGAGACGGGTTTCACGTGATTGGTGCTGATATCAACTGGGGTGACAAAATCCTGGACCCCCACCCTGCATTCAGTGCCGAAACGGCTGATCTGACCGATGACACCGCCGTAGTCAGTTTATTCGCCCGCATCAAAGCTGCCCATGGCGGTCTAGATGTGCTGGTCAATAATGCTGGCACCTGTTTCATGTCCGACTTTCCCAACATTCCCGCTGCCGAATTCAAGGCGCAGATGGCCATCAATTTTGACAGCTGTTTCTTCTGCTGTCAGGCGGCGGTCCCCCTGATGCTGAATCGTGACGGGGTGCGCAAGATCATCAACATCTCATCCAATGGAGCCTATAATTTCGATGTATTTGATCCGCCGCATTACCGCGCCAGCAAGGCGGCAATGGACACATTGACCAAGGACCTGGCGCGCCGCTATGCCGACCGTAAAATTGCTGTGAATTCACTGGCACCGGCGATGACGCAAACCCCACTGTTCGGCGTGTTATCTGACGAAACGCTAGCTAAGGCCATCGCCGCCATGCCGCATGGAAGTGCCATGCAACCGGAACAGATAGCCCTATGGGTCGGCTTTCTAGCCGGTGCTAGCGGTGATGTTTCATCCGGAAATGTGATTATCTTGAACCAAGGGCGCGATGTGCGCTGACAGTGAAGCATAATACCACAGCAGCAGGGATCCCCACATCAGTTATAAATCAGCGGCGCCTTTCGCAGCCCGTCCCACTGCTGTGGGTCATGGCCATAAATTACAAAGGCTTTTTCCGCGCTCGCGCGCTGCATCAGCCGGGCTGCACTGTCGCAAGCAGCTGCTTCATCCATTGATCCGGCAAATTTCTCTTCAATTTCTGCCGGTCTGGATATCGCATCGCTGGTCAAAAGGACTGCACCTGTATTAGGCAGTTTCAGCATCATCGCCAATTGCCCTGGCGCGTGACCTGGCGCGAGCATGACGCTGAAGTCAGGACCGATATCACAATCCTCATCCAGAATAATATACCGCCGGTCCGGCCATTCCAGTGGTTGTACGACTCCCCAGTAAAGCGGGCGCGGCAAGACGCGTTCAGCCGCCGCAATCAGCATTGGCGCCTGCATGAAATCAGCGATCCCACCGATATGGTCGATATGTGTATGAGTCTGGATCACCAGATCAATCATATCAGGGTCAACACCGCAACGAGCAAGTTGGGCTTCGGGCAGGTTATCGGGCCCACAGACCAACACCTCACCAAAATCATAGAGTCGGTCTTCATTGCTGGCAGCCACAAAATCCTGCGCGTATTTGCGCGGAAAACCGCTGTCAATCAGAACATATTCATCTGCATTCGTCCCGATCAGATAACCGCAAATGCCGATGATACGGTCATTACTATGCACTTTGAAAAGGCCGAAATCTAGAACGGCAAGGGACACAGGGTGTCCCGTCAGCAACGGCGAGATAGCCAAATCAGAATACCCCCAGTCAGCGTGGTTATTGCAAAAAAGCTAGCAAAGCCGTCATGCAGGTGCAATCAACCCCTTTTCAGCTGATAGCTAATGGTTCCTGCGGGCGCGTGTCTTTGGTGGTGGCCACAACCAGCCCGGCCACGAGAATAACGACAATGCCGATACCCTGCTCAACACTGAGTGTCTCGCCTAGAAAGATCATTGCCGATACAACCGCGACCAGCACTTCTGAGAGCATCAGAATACCAACCAACCCGGGAGAAAGATACTGCATCACGCGGATTATCAAAAGGAAGGATGGCAGAAAGACCATACCCCCAAAAATCAGCCCCATTACCATCGCCTTGCCGTTGGCCACTGGCGCAGGGGCCTCAGCCCCGAGCACCAAGATAGCCGCGCCGACAATCACCCCGCCACACAGATATTGCATGAAGGTGGCATTACGGAAATCAACCTCCGGATGGCGGCGGAGCACGACCGTGCCAATGGCCCAGAACACCCCCGACATGAGCCCCAGCATGTCGCGCACTTCAAACGCAAACGCAAATGGGCTGACCTGCATCAGCAGGCAACAGCCGACAACCGCGAGGCCGATCGCGCACCACCGCCTCAGGGTAGCGCGTTCGCCGAGAAAGAACCTAGCGGTGATGGTGGCCCAGACCGGGGTCAGATAGAACAGCGCAGTCGTCTTGCTGACAGATGCCACCAACAATCCCAGCGCATACAGCGTGTAGCCCATGCCGATACACATGCCGGCGGCGATATAGACACCCCAATAGGCGCGCTCGCGCAGTGTGGCACGCCCGCACACCAATCCCAGAAAAAGCGCTGGCGCGCCGGTGAACCAGAACTGGACCCAAAGTGGCGACAACCCCATGGCCTCGGTCATGCGCATCGGGACCCACATTAATCCCCAGAAGGACGAGGCCACAAAAACGATGATCGAGGCCGTTCTCTGGCTGTGTTCCCGGAATAGAAAGTGAATCATTGGCCGTCGTCCCCCTGATGGACATTGGTGCCAGAGCCAACATACATACGTCAATCATTCCCGGCGGCCAGCTCGCGAGGCGACGTTAGCTCCATTGCCTGAACAACTCGGCTCGTCTAATGTTGAAGTAGTTTTGTTTTCGCTTTCAGCAGTAGAGGATACATCGATGTCAGCCTATCTTTTCGAACCGACAGCCCCGTCCACCATCCCCGTCTACGGATCGGAAAAGCTGTTTCCTGTAAACCGAATCTTCTGCGTTGGCCGTAATTACGAGGCGCATGCAACCGAGATGGGCACGGTTGTCGACCGCGACGCGCCCTTCTACTTCACTAAAAGCCCGACTACATTAATTATGGCCGAGGGTGAGATCGCCTATGCACCGCGCACAGATAACTACCATTACGAGATGGAACTGGTCTTCGCGTTGAACAGCGGCGGCACCAACATCGCCGAGGCAGATGCCCTGTCGCACATCTTCGGCGCAGCGGCCGGTATCGATATGACGCGCCGCGACATGCAAAACAAAGCAAAGGAAACCCGCCGTCCCTGGGATACCTCAAAGGATGTCGAGCAATCCGCCGTGGTCACGCCACTGCGACTGATAGCAGATTTGCCGACACTGGCAAGCGGACGCATCCATCTCGAGCAGAATGGCGAGACAAAGCAGGATGCCGACCTGTCGCAGATGGTCTGGTCGGTGCCTGAGATTATCGCCGATCTATCGACCATGTACACTCTGAAGCAGGGTGATGTGGTCTACATGGGCACGCCCGCCGGTGTTGGCGCAGTACAACGCGGCGACGTGTTGACCGGCGGCATTGATGGTATCGCCGATTTCACCGTAAAGATTGCCTGACCGAAAAGGGGGCGCGGACAATGTGGTGACGCCATCACGCCATTACCCCGTTACTGCAGGTCTGAAAAAGCGTCGTTAAGGCGCTCCATCGCATCATCGAGCATGGTATGCCGACAGGCGATATTCAGCCGCAAATAATGTTCACCCCCGACGCCAAAGGTGCCGCCATTATATGGTACAAGTCCCTTGTCATGACAGCGGGCCAGCACCTCATCCGCCGTCATGCCCGTGCCGGAAAAATCGACCCAGCCGAGATAGGTGGCTTCCAGGTCCATCACCGACATGCCGGGGATCGCGGCAATGGCGTCATTCAGCCGGCGGCGATTGCGGTCAAGATACAACATCAGCTTATCGAGCCATTCATCACCGCCGCGATACGCCGCTTCGGCCATGGTCATTCCAAACCGGTTGGGTGATATCGATGCCGCCTTGTAGACAGGCATGATCCGCGACCGCAAAGCCTGATCTGAAATCAGCATGCTGCCGGTCT
>MDTC01056075.1_pt1 | contig 19004 bp, 18 predicted proteins | sample 811181 | NCBI WGS metagenome assembly MDTC01 (sample SAMN05326644, study PRJNA326480) | marine metagenome | isolation source: seawater | place: Pacific Ocean: North | collected 2011
TATGAAAGAGGTAAGGGTTAGATTTGCTCCAAGTCCCACAGGACCACTTCACATTGGGGGTGTTCGAACAGCGTTATATAACTATCTTTTCGCAAAAAAAAATAATGGAAAGATGATATTGAGAATAGAGGATACCGATCAAAATAGACTGGTGCATGGAGCAGAGGATTACATTTTTAAATCTTTAGAGTGGTGTGGAATAAACGTTGATGAGTCTGTTCAAAAAGGAGGAGATTGTGGGCCCTATAAACAATCATTGAGAAAAGATATTTACAAGCCATTTGCAGAACAATTAGTAAAAGATGGATATGCATATTATGCCTTTGATACTACAGAAGAGCTTGATACTATGAGAAGAAACATGAAAAGGTCAGGGGTGGTGTCTCCTCAATATAATGCAATCACGAGAGAGAAAATGAAAAACTCTCTTACACTCCCATCTTCCCAGGTTGATGAAATGTTAAAATCTGGCACTCCTTATGCAATAAGAATTAAGCTGCCCAGAAATGAAGAGGTAAAATTAAATGATTTGGTAAGAGGGTGGGTTGTTGTTAACACAAACAACATGGATGATAAGGTTATTTTTAAATCAGACGGAATGCCAACTTATCACCTTGCAAATGTTATTGATGATTACCTGATGAAAATTACACATGTTATTAGAGGAGAAGAGTGGTTACCATCAGCTCCTTTGCATGTACTGTTGTATAAATATTTAGGCTGGGAAAAAGCTATGCCTAAATTTGCACACTTACCATTAATTTTAAAACCGGATGGAAATGGAAAACTAAGCAAAAGAGACGGCGATAGATTAGGATTTCCAGTTTTTCCATTAAATTGGATTAACCCAGAAACACAAGATGTAAGTTATGGATATAAAGAAAGTGGTTATATTCCTCAAGCTTTTGTAAATATGTTGTCATTATTAGGCTGGAACCCAGGAACCGAACAAGAATTATTTTCAATGGAAGAACTCATATCTTTGTTTAGCTTAGATAAGGTTGGCAAGTCAGGAGCAAAATACGATTTTGACAAAACAAAATGGTTTAATCAGCAATATTTACGTGATCTACCAAACAATGAAATAGCAAAAGAGTTAAAATTTATTTTGATTGAGAATGGAATAAATTCTGAAGATGATTTTATTATTAAAGTCAGTGAACAGTTAAAAGAGAGAGCGATATTTATAAAAGACATGTGGAGTGAAGGAAAGTATTTCTTTATTCCTCCGAAAAAATATGAAGAAAAGATTTTAAAGAAAAAACTAAAACCAAATACTAATTCATATTTAAAAGAGCTGAGCAAAAAAATTGAAGATATTTCAGATTACACGTCATTTAACATAGAAAAAACATTTAAGCTATTTTTAAATCAAAAAGATTTGGCACTAGCAAGCATGCTTCCAATTTTCAGATTAGCTTTAACAGGAATAGCAATGGGACCATCTGTATTTAATATTGCAGAAATTTTAGGAAAGCAAGAAACCTTAACTAGATTAAACAAAGCAATGAAATTTTTTGAAAATGAGTTTAATAAAAGTTGAAGGCATTAGAGTTTATGCTTACCACGGCCATTTGCCGGAGGAGGCTACACTAGGGGGGCATTTTCGAATAAATGTCTACGTAACATTAGACACATCTTTGGTAGAAAGTTCGGATAATTTGAGTGACACGGTTGATTATGTAAAAATAATTGAAATTGTTGAAAAAGAAATGAAAAAGAGAGCAAATATGATTGAAGTTCCCGCAAAAAGAATTGCGAATGCTATAACTAAATTGAATCATGCCGAGCACGCAAAGGTAGAGTTAGAAAAAATTTTACCTCCAATTGATGCAAAATTTGACAATATATCAGTGACAGTAGAGTCGAAAAAATAAGCTTAATACTTTTGTTTTAATTTTTTTGAGATCAAATCATAAATAGAACTGATTTTTATTCTTTCTTGTTTCATTGAATCTCTGAAGCGAAGAGTTACGCAATCATCTTTTTCGGTTTCGTTATCAACAGTTATGCAAAAAGGCGTTCCAATTGCATCTTGCCTCCTATATCTTTTGCCAATTGAATCTTTTTCTTCATATTGACAATTAAAATCAAATTTTAAGTCCTCCATAATTTTAATTGCTTTTTCTGGCAAACCGTCTTTTTTTGTAAGAGGTAAGATCGCGATCTTTATCGGAGCCAGTGATAGAGGAATTTTTAGAACTGTCCTTGTTTCATTTTCATTAAGCTTTTCTTCAAAAAAGCTAGAGCTCAAAATTGCCAAAAACATTCTATCTAAACCAATTGATGTTTCTATAACATACGGTGTATAGCTTTTATTTATTAATGGATCAAAGTATTGTATTTTTTTATTTGAATGTTTTTGGTGAGCCTTTAAATCAAAATCTGTTCTTGAGTGAATACCCTCTAACTCTTTAAACCCAAAAGGAAACTTGAATTCGATGTCGGTAGCAGCATTTGCATAATGAGCCAGTGTTTCATGGTCGTGAAAACGGTAGTTGCCTTCATTCAAATTTAGTGTTTTGTGCCAGCTTATTCTTTTTTCTTTCCAGTGTTCGAACCACTCAAGTTCACTTCCTGGTTGCACAAAAAACTGCATTTCCATTTGTTCAAATTCTCTCATCCTAAAGATAAATTGTCTAGCAACTATTTCATTTCTAAAAGCTTTACCTATTTGCGCTATTCCAAAGGGAATCTTCATGCGGGCTGTTTTTTGAACATTTAAGAAATTAACAAAAATTCCCTGAGCAGTTTCGGGTCTTAGGAACAAATTAGAAGAATTGTCTGATGTGGCGCCAACTTTAGTTTCAAACATTAGATTAAATTGCCTAACCTCAGTCCAGTTGTTGGTACCTGACACTGGACACTTTATACCTAAATTAATAATTAACTCGTGAATCTGGTTTAAATCGCCAGATTTAAAAGCAGCATTCATTTTGTTTTTTATTCTATCTATTTTATTTTGTCGATCAATTATTCTTGAATTAGTTAAAAGAAATGTAGCTTTTTTAAACTTTTCGCCATATTTTTTCTCAGCTTTCACACACTCTTTTTCAATCTTCATTTCTAATTTTGAAATATAGTTTTCAATTAAAATATCAGCCCTATACCTTTTTTTAGAATCTTTATTGTCAATTAATGGATCATTAAATGCATCTAAGTGTCCAGAGGCTTTCCAAGTAGTAGGGTGCATAAAAATTGCTGTATCTAATCCAACAATATTATTATGCATGTTTACCATTGACTTCCACCAGTAAGATTTAATATTATTTTTTAGCTCAACTCCAAATGGACCATAGTCATAAGTAGCAGATAGACCATCATAGATTTCTGAAGACTTGTATACAAATCCGTATTCTTTTGCGTGTGATATTATTTTTTTGAACAGTTCTTCTTTGTTTACCATATTGCAAAAGTAGTAAATCAAAATTTTATTTATGTAATTTTGTGTAATGATTCAAGTAGATGATAAAATTGTATCTTTAGATGTTTTAGAAAAGCACTTTGCGTGCGACTTGCTACAATGTAAGGGAACTTGTTGTGTTGAAGGAGACTCTGGAGCCCCTTTATTAGATGAAGAAAAGAACACAATTGAAAAGAATATAGAATTTATCAAAACTAACATGTCGTCCGAAGGCAAAAAACAGCTAAAAAAACAAGGAGCCACCGTTGTTGACTATGAAGGTGACCTTACAACTCCATTGGTTGATGGAAGAGAATGTATTTATGTGACTAAAGAAAATGGGATTAATAAGTGTGCAATTGAAAAAACGTATAATCAAAAAAAAATAGATTTTAAAAAACCAATTTCATGTCATTTATACCCAATAAGAATACAAAAATACGCTGATTTTGAAGCAGTAAATTATGAAAAGAATAGTATTTGTCAGCCAGCATGCGAGTGTGGAGGCAAGTTACAAATTCCCTTATTTATATTTTTAAAGGAAGCATTAGTTAGGAGTTACGGTATAACTTGGTATAATGATCTTCTAAAATTATCTAAAAGATTACCTTTTTAGATTTTTTAAATATTTTCTGTCAACGTAAAAAGTCCCAAATGGGATAAGCGATGCGGACAATATGATTATAAAATTTAAATTAGACCACTTCATTTTTTTATATAAAATTAAAGAAAAAATGATATATGCAATAAATAAAATTCCATGAGGCATGCCTAAAAGCTTAACAACCCAATCGTTATTAAATACGTATTTAAGAGGAACACCAATAAAAAGTAAAATAATATATGACAAGCCTTCTAAAAGAGCAATTTTTCTGAATACAGATACCATTTATTTAAAGGCGTTTTCACCAGTGATATCCATTCCTGTGATTAGTAAATGAATATCATGAGTTCCTTCATAAGTTACAACAGACTCGAGATTCATCATATGCCTCATAACAGAATATTCTCCAGTAATCCCCATAGCCCCAAGTATTTGTCTAGACTCTCTTGCAATTTTTAGTGCCATATCAACGTTATTTCTTTTACACATTGATATTTGAGCACTAGTTGCTCTATTTTCATTTCTTAGCACACCCAGTCGCCAGGTTAAAAATTGTGCCTTAGTAATTTCAGTAATCATTTCTGCTAACTTCTTTTGTTGTAGCTGAAATGAAGCAATTGGTTTTCCAAACTGAATTCTTTCTTTGGAATATCTTAAAGCAGTATCATAGCAGTCCATAGCAGTACCAATAGTTCCCCATGCAATGCCGTACCTAGCAGAATCCAAGCAGCTAAGAGGAGCTCCTAACCCGTCTTTTTCCGGTAATAAATTTTCTTTAGGTATTTTTACATTATCAAACACAAGTTCACCTGTTGCAGATGCTCTTAAACTCCATTTATTATGTGTTTCAGGAGTAGAAAAACCTTCCATTCCTCTTTCGACAATTATACCTTTTATTCTTCCCGCTTCATTTTTAGCCCAAACAATTGCAATATCAGCAAAAGGAGAGTTTGATATCCACATTTTGGAACCATTCAGAATATAGTGATTGTTTTCTTCTTTAATATTTGTAGTCATTCCGCCTGGATTTGATCCAAAATCAGGCTCTGTTAAACCAAAGCAGCCCATCAGTTCTCCGCTTGCAAGTTTTGGTAGAAATTTCTTTTTTTGTTCCTCGCTCCCATATTTCCATATTGGATACATTACTAATGACGACTGTACAGAAGCTGTTGATCTAACCCCGCTGTCACCCCTTTCTAATTCTTGCATTATTAATCCGTATGATATTTGGTCTAAGCCAGGTCCGCCGTACTCAGCCGGAATATATGGTCCAAACGCTCCAATATTTCCTAAACCAGAGATAATATGCTTTGGAAACTCGGCATTTTGACAAGCTTCTTCAATTATAGGAGAAACATCTCTTTTTACCCATTCTCTTGCAGCATCTCTAACAAGTTTATGTTCTTCTGTTAAAAGCTCATCTAGCAAAAAATAATCTGGTGCGTTAAATAAATCTTGTGACATAGTTTTTTTTTTACAAAAATAATTTTTTTTAAAAGAAATGACAAGATCAAAACATATCTTTGTTATTAGTTAGTAGAAAAGAAGATTAAATGGAATTATACGAACCTTCAGCCTTAAGAGATTTTAGTTTTGTCCTAATGTTAACTTCATTAACAATTATTGGTGTTTTAAAAAAGTTTTACTGGAAGCATTCTAAGTTATATTATTCTGGAGTTTTTGCACAAAGGTATTCTAATCAATTTTTAAGGGAAGAAAACGCTTTTACAGAAAGAGTTAGGTTATTTACATTTAGTTTAATGATTATAAATGTCTCTCTATTATTTTTTAAAGTTTTTAGTGTTACGGAAATTAACGAGGCATTAAAAATTATTTTTTTGCTATTAGGTTTTTTTCTAGCTAAAATTTTTCTGATTAGTTGTATAGGGTTATTGTTTAAAAATTACGATGTTGCTAAATTAACAGTTTTTTTCACAATGTTGTACGACAAGTTTTTAGGCATTGTTTTATTCCCAATTGTAATAGTAATTTATTTTTTCATATACGATATATCTAATTATTTGATAGGTTTTTCATTTTTTCTTTTTACAATTTTAATATTAATAAAATTCTACTGTTTGATTAAAATTGGCTCAAGATCTTTTGGATTCCCAAAGAAATATATTTTTTTATATCTTTGCATGGTTGAAATTTCACCTTTTATTTTATTTTTAAAAGGAATATTTTATTAAGCAAATACTATTTGATTGTGTCAGAAAAAAAACGAGTTAAGACGATTTTAATTTCTCAACCAAAGCCTGAAGGAAAATCACCATATGCAATTTTAGAAAAAAAGCATAAGGTCAAAATAGACTTTAGACCATTTATGCATGTTTCAGAAATTACAGCTATGGAATTCAAAGAGCAAAGGATTTCAATTTTAAACCATGATGCTGTAATTTTTGCTTCAAAGAATGCGATGGATCATTACTTTGGAATGATGGAAAAATTGCGATTAAGAATACCAGATTATACAAAATATTTTTGTGTATCAGAAGCAATTGCACATTATTTGCAAAATTTCATCACATATAGAAAAAGAAAAATCTTTACAGGCGAGCACACTTTAGCAAGCTTAGTTCCTATTATGCAAAAACATACTGAATCAAAGTTTATTTTTCCATGTTCAGATATTTTAAAAAGAGCAACAAATAAATCTTTAGAAGAAAGCGGCATAAATTACACTAAAGCTCAAATGTATAAAGTCTCATGTTCAGACTTATCAGATTTATCTGATGTAAAGTATGACGTTCTTGTTTTTTTCAGTCCAACCGGAATCAAATCTCTTTTAGAAAATTTTCCAAAATTTAAACAAGAAGAAACAAGAATTGCTGTTTTTGGTTCAACGACTATAAAATCAGTAGAAGATAACGGATTAAGAGTAGACATTCATGCGCCATCAAAAGAAAATACATCTATGCTAATGGCGTTGGATAGTTATATTAGAGATGCTAATAAGCGAATTAGAAAGTAGTTTAGCAACTATAGTTAATTTGCCTTAATATTAAAAATGTTTCATTTACCTAAAAAATATAAGTTAACATCAAAAAAATCCATAGACAGGTTGTTTTCAAATGGAAATAAAATTGAAAATAAAGTATTCAGATTATTATGGCAATACGAAGAGAAAGTTGTTAATAACCCAGTACCATTTAAAATTCTTGTTGTGGTCCCCAAAAAAAATATTCAACTGTCATCTACTAGAAACAATATAAAGAGAAAAATGAGAGAATCAATTAGACTCAATAAGCCTTTTTTTGATAAATTTTTATTTCCAAAGAATAATACTTTGAACTTAGCAATTATATACCAAAAACAAGAGACAATTGATTTTTATGTTGTAAAAAAAAATATAAAATCAGTTTTTAGAAATTTAACACTAGATAGATGCAATTAGTAATAAGTTTTTTTGTTAAGCTATTGATTTTAATATATAGAATTGTAATTTCACCATTTACTGTTGCAAGCTGCAGATTTCAGCCTACATGTTCTCATTATGCCTTAGAGGCTATAAAAAAACATTCAGTAATAAAGGCAATAGGACTTATAATACGTAGAATTTGTAAGTGTCATCCCTGGGGCGGCAGCGGTCATGATCCTGTAATTTAAACTAATAAACATGAAAAAAAGAACTAAGATTTTATTTGCGATTTTTACAGTAGTTGTTTCTACTGTTTGCGCTGCTCTTTTGTTTGATAATTACTTTGAAAAATCAAAGAACCTAGACATTTTTACTAGCGTTTACAAAGAGTTAAGTTCATCGTATGTTGATGATATCGATTCGGGAGAGCTAATGAAAACAGCAATTGATGCAATGTTAGAGTCTTTAGATCCCTATACAACGTACATACCCGAGTCAGAAATCGAGGATTTTAGATTTCAAACCACTGGAGAATACGGAGGAATAGGCGCTATGATTTCAAAAGTTGATGAATACGTAGTTATTACTGAGCCTTATGAAGGTTTTCCGGCGCAAAAAGCAGGTTTAATAGCAGGAGATAAAATACTGAAAATCAATGGTCAAAGCGCAAAAGGGAAAAATACAGAAGAAGTAAGTAAAATTTTAAAAGGACAACCAAACACACCGGTTACTATTTTAGTTGAGAGAGCTATTACTAAAGAAGAATTAAGCTTTAAGTTTAATAGAGAGCAAGTAACAGTAGCTAGCGTACCATACTCAGAATATATCGAAGATGGAATAGGTTACATAAAACTTAATTCATTTACAAGAAACTGCTCAAACGATGTAAAAGAGTCAATTTTAAAATTAAAAAAAGAACAGAAGTTAAATGGATTAATATTAGATTTAAGAGGTAACGGAGGCGGGCTTTTAAATGAATCTGTTGAGATAGTTAATTTATTTGTTGATAAAGGAGAGGAGGTTGTTAGAACAAAAGGCAAAATAAAATCCTGGGACAAATCATATAAGGCAACAAAAAAAGCATTAGATAAAGACGTGCCATTAGCTATACTGATAAACTCTTCTTCAGCTTCAGCATCTGAAATAGTTTCAGGAGCAGTTCAAGATTTAGATAGGGGGGTGATTATTGGACAGAGAAGTTTTGGAAAAGGCTTGGTTCAACAAACAAAACCCCTTCCATATAATGCACAGTTAAAATTGACTGTTGCGAAATACTATATCCCAAGTGGAAGATGTATCCAGGCACTAGATTATTCGCAAAGAAATTCCGATGGTAGTGTTGGTAAGATTCCTGATTCTTTAATGACAGAATATAAAACAAGAAACGGACGGATTGTTAAAGATGGAGGAGGGATTTTACCTGATATATTAATTGAAAAAGATAATTTCAATCAAATAGTAGCCTCTTTATATCGTGAAAGATTATTTTTTGATTATGCGTCGTTATACTACAATAATGTAAATAAACTTTCAAGAGATTTTGTGTTTAGTAATAATGATTTCAGTGATTTTAAGTTGTTTTTAAGGGACAAAGAATATAAATACTCTACTAATACTGAAGAAGCACTACAAAAACTTAAGGAAGACGCTAAAAAAGAAGAGTATTTTGATGGGATTTCTGATGCTTACAGTTCTTTAGTTAATCTATTAGAAAAAAACAAATCAGACGACTTGCAAAAGAGCCAAGCACAAGTAAAAGAGATATTGACAGGAGAGATAATGAGTCGCTACTATTATCAAAAAGGAAGAATAATTGCTAGCTTAAATTTTGATGATGAGGTTAAAAAAGCGATTGAAATTTTAAAAGATAAAGATAGTTATAACAAATTACTTTTAAAATGACAAGAGACAAAATTATTGATGTTTCTTTTTTTCGTATTCACTCATTAAGACTTCAAAATTATTTGTTTATTTTTTTAGGAATATCAATCCCAACATCCATATGGTTAACAAACATGCTTGTTATATTAATTTTTTTTTGTTGGATAATACAGGCAGATTGGAAAAATAAAATTGAAATTATTAATAAAAATAAATGGCTAACTGCTTTGCTTGGCCTAATTTTTCTGTATATATTAGGTTTGTTTTGGGGAAATAATGATAACGCACCTTGGCAATTTCAAAGGCTGTCATTATTATTGCTTTTTCCTGTTCTTATATCATTAAAAATTTCAAAAAAGAGCTTTGAAAAAGCAATTTTTCTTTTTTTAAGTATAAATTTTTTAGCAGGTTGTCTTCAAATCATTAATGATAATTGGCCAGAATATTTTTCAAATTTAAGAGACAGCCATTTAATTTTCTTTCAAGATTTTTATTCACATATTAATAGTAGAGATATTGGAGGATTTATTAGATATAATTATCACAATGTTATGCTGGCTTTATCTTATACAATAACTTTGTCTATACTGTTTACTAAAAAGTCTAAGTATAAATTCTTATTAGTATGTTTTTTACTAGTATACTCTGTCAGTATTTTTACAGAAAGAGGAAGGGCAGGTCAGATTATTTTTATTTTTTCTTCTCTTTATTATATAATTTATTATACGTGTAAGAGTATAGTTCTAAAACAGTACTTTCGATTATTTTTGTCATTTATTTTTGTTTTAATATTTGCTGGTTTTCAGCACGTCATGTATTTCGGCATCAATAATAGTTATATTACAATTAAAAATAGTAAAGTTTACAAATACAGGATAAAACAATCTACCAAAGCTTTTGAAGAAAAAAAAAAGAACGAAAAAGAAAATATCAGGCTTGTATTCCTAAAAGAATCTCTTGATGCTATATCAAAAAAACCTTTGTTTGGTTATGGCACAGGAAGCTTTGGCAGTTTTTTTCAAGACGAAGTTCATTCTGGGCATAAATTTTATACTCATACAACCCCACATAATCAATATTTATATGTCTGGTTTGAAATAGGTTTTTTTGGACTAGTGTTGTTGCTTTCATTTTTTTACCTTCAGATAAAGCAACTAATTAAATTCGAAGACAAATTTCACACCATTTTACTTCCTATTATATTTTTACTACTAATGTGTGTAGATTCGTACCTAACCATTTTTACCGGAGCAATAACATACATGTTTTTATTTACAATTTACACGAGATATAATAATTTAGCAGGATAATTTAGTTAAGCACACCAGCTTATCATTAAGAAAGTTCGTTTATTATATAAATAATATTTTTAGTCAGAATAGATTCGCTTGATTCTTCTATTTAGCGTCGAATAAATTTCGTATGGAATAGTATTTATCTTATCTGCAATTTCTACAACAGACAAATTTTGACCAAAAATTTCAACCATTTCTCCTTCACTAGCATCTATTTCAGAAATATCAATCATACAGCTGTCCATGCTTATTTTTCCTATTATGCTGCATTTTTTATTTTTCACAAATACACTCCCGTTTAAATTACTAAGTTTTCTATTTAGACCATCGGCGTATCCAACTGGAATAACAGCGATAGTCATATTTTTTTTCGCAATGAACGACAATCCATAACCAATAAAATCTCCTTTTTTCACTTTTGTAATTTGAGTGATGACACTAGTTAAAGAACTAATTTCTTTAAGTTTTTTATTGTTTGCTGCTCCATAAAGACCAATGCCAATTCTTACTCCACTCATTTCATATTTTTGAAAATTAATTATTCCATGAGAATTTAATATATGCATGTCAATTTTTTCACCTAAATTTAATTCAAAATCTTCTCCAATCTTTTGAAATTTTTTGATTTGAGTTAAAGTTATATGTTTTTTTGTTTCGTCTTCTGATGCGGCTAAATGAGAGCAGATGGAGTTTAATTTCAAATGACGATTTGCTTTGATTTTTCTAACTATTATACTTATGTCTTTTCTATCAAAACCATAGCGATTCATACCAGTATTAAATTTAACATGAACATTTACTTTGTTTTTTTTTGAGCAATATAAATCAATTAAGTTATGATTATAAAGAACAACATCCAGATTGTTTTTTAAAATTAGGTTATAACTTTTGAGTCCTGGATTCGCAACGATAATTTTTGTTTTAATACCAGACTGTCTTAAAACAATACCCTCTTCAAAGTCACTAACCCAAAACGCGTAAAGTCCAAGTGTCTCCAGTTTTTTAGAGATCACAACATCACCATGACCGTATGCGAAAGCTTTAACAACTGCAATAATTTTAGTTTTTGGACTTATCTTTTCTTTAAAATATTGGAAGTTTTCTTCCAATTTTTTTAGATCTATATGAAGTATTGTCTCACTAGCAGATTTCATTTAATATTTTTTTTAAAACAACTTCTACATAAAGGTTTGTATTCGTTTTTTTTACCGATCTCTATTAGTGCTTTGTTGTTTGAAAATCTAAAAGAATGATTTGCCATTTTTCCACAATCACTACATACTGCGTGAACCTTTGTGACGTGTTCTGCAATTGCTAATAGTTGAGGCATTATCCCAAATGGCTTTCCTTCAAAATCCATATCTAAGCCTGCTAAAATCACCCTTTTATTTTTATCCGCAATTGTTTTACAAACATCTAAAATTTCCATTGTGAAAAATTGAGCCTCATCAATTGCAAACACATCAAAATCTTGAACAAAATTGAGCATTTCTCGTGCAGATTTTACAGCGACTGACTCAACAGCATTTGAGTTATGTGTAACAACTTTTTTTTCTTCATGTCGTGTATCTATTTTAGGCTTAAAAACAATAGTTTTTAGTTTAGCAAATTTTGCTTTGTTTACTCGTCTAATTAATTCTTCAGTTTTACCAGAAAACATGGAACCGCAAATTACTTCGATACTTCCAAAATCTAATAAATTATCTATTTCTGATTCTAAAAACATAATTGATGTTTTCTTTTTATAGCTTTGTTAACAAAAGTATAAAAGCAATTTCAATATTTATGAAATTTAAAACTTTGTTTTTTTTTACAGCGTTTATTTTGTTGTTTTATAATATATACCCACAAACAGACACAAGTAAAAAGAGAATTTATTTGGTTGGAGGTTGTTTGGTTGGAGGCGCCTTGGGAACATATACATATATACAAAATTCGTGGTGGTCAGACAAACAGGTTCCTTTTCACTTTGATGAAGGGGCAGATATGGTATATGCAAAAAATGTTGATAAAGCTGGACACTTCTTAGGCGGTCTCATGTCAGCAGATATTTTTACATCTTCAATGATTTGGTCAGGAATGAAAAGAAAAAAAGCTCTTTGGTATGGTGCAGTTTTTGGATCAGGTATGCAGTTAGCAATTGAGATTAAAGATGGACACGCTCCTTATTGGGGTTTTAGCAAGTTAGACTTGATATTTGGTACAGCAGGTTCATTATATCCCCTTTTTCAATATTATAATAATAATCTCCGAGAAATATCTTTTAAGTTCTCTTATTTTAAAAGATCTGATATTTATTGGGATTTAGAAAGTGTTAGGGGGAAAGAAGTTAGTGATTATGCATGGCATGATGACTATCCAAATCAAACTTATTGGTTAGCGTTTAATCTTAACTCTCTTTCAAAAAATTCTATTTTTCCGGACTGGCTAAATCTTGCTATAGGTTTTGGATTAGATGATGGTCAGTATTTAGATGAAAATTTAACAAAAAAAGGAGGAAAAAATGAATGGTATATTGCGATTGATTATGATGTGTCGAAATTGTTAAAAAGATGGGATACTTCTTTAGGAAAAAATGTAAAACGATGGTTAAATTATTTTCATTTTCCCGCACCAACTATAAGGATTGCGCCAAAATTAGAATTTTATCCTCTATTTCTATAATTTTGTGATTATGTCTAAATTGTATATTATACCTACACCAATTGGAAACTTAGATGATCTTACATTAAGGTCTCTAAAGGTTTTAAATCAAGTAGACCTAATTTTAGCTGAAGACACAAGGACATCTAAAAAGTTATTACAGCACTTTGATATTAAAACTAAAGTTAAATCATTACACATGCATAATGAACACCTATTAACTAATAAATACATAGATTTAATAAAACAAGGACAAATTATTGCATTAATTTCTGATGCAGGAATGCCATTAATTTCTGATCCTGGAGCTATATTTGTTAAACAGTGTGTTAAAGAAGGTGTTGAAGTAGATTGCTTACCTGGCCCTACAGCTTTTTTGCCAGCTCTAGTTCTTTCTGGACTGTGCACAAAAAAGTTTGTGTTTGAAGGTTTCCTTCCATTAAAAAAAGGAAGAGTTAGTCGTTTAAAACTACTTAGTGAAGAAAGTAGAACCATGGTTTTTTATGAATCCCCGCATAGAATAATTAAAACATTATATCAATTTTCTGAATTTTTTGGGGAAGAAAGAGGAATTTCTATCTCTAGAGAAATTACTAAGCTTTATCAAGAAACAATTAGGGGTACTGCATCGATTTTAATTGGTCATTTTGAAGAAAAAAAACCAAAAGGAGAATTTGTTATTACTGTAGAAGGAAAAAAATGAAAATAAATCAATTTTTTAAAAAAAAACCATATGTTATAGCTGGCCCTTGTAGCGCAGAAAATGAGAAGCAAATGCTAAATATTGCTCATCAAATTAAAAATCATACTGATGTATTTAGAGCAGGTGTGTGGAAACCAAGAACTAATCCAAACTCTTTTGAAGGAGTGGGGGATTCCGCTTTAAAATGGTTAAATAAAGTAAAATCAGAAACAGGGCTTAGAGTCATTACTGAGGTTGCAACCGCAAGGCATGTAGAAGCCTGTTTGAAAAATGATATTGATATGCTTTGGATTGGAGCCCGAACAACCGTGAATCCTTTTTATGTTCAAGAAATAGCAAATGCTTTAAAAGGAGTTGATATTCCAGTTTTTATTAAAAACCCGATACACCCAGAAATAGGCCTGTGGATTGGAGCATTTGAAAGAATTTATAATTCTGGATTGACTCAGCTTATCGCAATACACCGAGGTTTTTATAACTATACTAATTCCCCATTTAGAAATGATCCCAAATGGGAGATGCCTATAAAATTAAGAGAAAAGATTAGAGATTTACCTATTATTTGTGACCCTTCTCACATTTCTGGAAATAGTTCTCTTATTGAAGATGTATCCCAAACAGCATTAGACCTAAACTTTGATGGATTAATGATAGAAACACATAATAATCCGTCATTAGCATTAAGTGATAAGAATCAACAAATTTTACCAAAAAAATTGATAACTATATTAAAAAATTTAATAGTCAAAGAATCAAAATTAAGGGACGAAGTTTTTAAGAGAGACTTATTAAAACATAGAGCCAAAATCGACCTTCTCGATGAAAAGTTGATACATCTTTTAAATAATAGACAAGAAATAGTTGAAATTATTGCAAAATTCAAAGATAAAAATAAGTTAACTATTTTTCAGGTTGAAAGATGGTTTGAAATCTTAAAAACAAGAAAAGAGTTGTCTTCTAAAATGGATTTAAACCCTCAAATGATAGAAGATATTTTTGAACTTATTCATAAATATGCAATATTAACACAGACAAAGATAATGAGATGAAAGAAAAACTTTGGAGAGTACAAAATTATGACAAAAAAAAATCTGAAAGTTTATCAAAATCTCTAGGAGTTAGTAAAATTATTAGTAATCTTTTAGTACAAAGAGGAATAGACTCTTTTGACAAATCTAGAAATTTTTTTAGGCCAAGTTTATCTAATTTACACGATCCTTTTTTAATGAAGGATATGAAAAAAGCAGTAGATAGGATTTCAAATGCAATACTACATAAACAAAAAATTTTAATTTACGGAGATTATGATGTTGATGGGACAACTTCTGTTGCAATGTTATATTCTTTTTTAAAAAAGTACGCTGTAAGTATAGATTATTATATCCCATGTAGGTATTCTGAGGGGTACGGAGTTTCAATCAAAGCAATTGACTATGCATCTGAAAATAATTTTGATTTAATAATAGCGTTAGACTGTGGAATAACAGCCATAAACCAAGTTAAACATGCAAAATCTTTAAGTATTGATTTTATAATATGCGACCACCATAACCCAGCCAAAACAGTTCCAAATGCAGTTGCAATATTAAATCCAAAACAAATTGACTGTGACTATCCATACAATGAACTTTCTGGATGTGGAGTGGGATTTAAATTAATTCAGGCGTATTGCATACAAAATAAAATTGTATTTGACGAAATAACAGGTTATTTAGATTTAGTTGCTGTAAGTATAGCTGCAGACATTGTTCCAGTAACAAATGAAAATAGAATTTTGGCATATCATGGGTTAAAGCTAATTAATACTCAACCAAGATTGTCAATCAAGATTCTATTAGGAGATTCTTTAAGTGATAAGACAGTTGAAATGTCGGATCTTTCATTTACAATTGCACCTCGAATAAATGCTGCTGGAAGAATAAATCATGCAAAAAAAGCTGTTGAAATACTAATTGAAAATGAATACAGTAAACTTAAACAGAAAGCGGTAGATATTGAAAAGAACAATAACTTAAGAAAAAATTTAGATAGATATATTACTAGTGAAGCTTTAGAAATGCTAGATAATACAAAGAAAACAAATATTGTTTATAAAAAAGGATGGCATAAAGGAGTCGTTGGAATAGTTGCTTCAAGATTGATCGAAAAGAGTTATAAGCCAACTATAGTATTTACAGAAGAGAATGGTATTTTAACAGGCTCAGCTAGATCAGTAAGAGGTTTTAATATTTACGAAGCAATTTCTAATTGTTCGCAATATTGTGAAAAATTCGGTGGACATAAATATGCCGCAGGATTAACAGTTAAAAAGCAGAATATTATAAAGTTTATTAATTTTTTCGAAAACGAGGTAGCTAGTAAAATTACAGATGATCAGCTTACCCCAAAAGTTTTAATTGATTTAGAAATTGATATTAATCAAATCGACACTAAGTTATTTAGAATAATTAAGCAATTTAGTCCTTTTGGACCACTTAATTTGAATCCAATATTTGTCACAAAGAATATAAAAAAGATTTCTCAGCTTAAGGTAATTGGAAAAAATAAGGATCATTTAAGTTTGATTATTAAAACTAATAAATCTAATATTAAATGTATAGCCTTTGGTTTTGCTAATCAATTTAAAAAAATCACAAACAGTGAACAGTTAGACATATGTTATTATATAACTAACAACACATGGCGTGGGGTTTCTAATTTACAAATAAATATAGTTGATATTAAAACTAAATCAACATTAACCTAAATTTCTGCCAAGGAATTTTGATATCTTTGTTTTTAGTTTTACTAAGTTATTTAGTTGTAAAATCTCATTTTTGGATAGTTCAGAATCTTTCATCTTTTTTTGCAGGTTATAAATTTTAAAGCCTACAATACCTTTTTTTAATGCAAGTATAGCTTTTTCAATAGTTTTTTGCATTTTTTCATTTTCTCTACCTGTTAAAATCTTGTGTTGATTTTTCCAATTCTCACTTATATGATATGCTTGGCTAACCAGATTTATTATACACTCTCTAATATTATCATCAGCATTTTTAACAAGATCTTTTATTTCTATATCTAAGTCATTATTGCATAAATCTGTTATGATTGATAATATATTTTGATAGTTTTTATTAGAAAAAATTATATTGTCATGATTAAGCTCTTGCAATATGATATGCGCTACTTTAACCTTTTTATTATCAATTAGAATAAGTTCATTTCCGTAGTTTACCAACAATCTAATGACTTCTTTTTCTAAATTTTCAAGCTTTAATTCAGCAGTATTAGTACTTTTTATAGCTCGAGGTTTAACAAAATTAGGATTAGGCATGGTTTTATTGTGCTGTTGTGACCTTGCAAGCGTTACCTCTCTTAGTAGAGATTGTTCAGTTAAGCCTAATTTTTCATAATAAAACCTACAGTATTCTTCTCTAGCTAAAACATCAGGTATGTGTGATATGCTTAAAATTATTTTCTTTTTAATTTCAACAATTCTGGAAGGATTATTTTCTTCGTTTAATGAGTAGATATTAATTAAATAATCTACAAAACTTATTGATTTTGAATTTAGATATTCATTAAAGTCTTTAGTTGACAATTTTTGAGAAAGAGAATCTGGATCATCTCCCTGAGGAAAAGAAACGATTTGAACATTCATCTCTTCTTTAAGACACACATCTATAGAACGTATTGTTGCTTTTGTTCCCGCCTCGTCACCATCAAACAATAGAACAATATTTTTTGTTGATCTTTTTATAAGTTTAATTTGATAATTGCTTAAGGCTGTTCCTGAAGCAGAAACAACGTTTTTTACTCCGTTTTCATGCATTGAAACTACATCAGTATACCCTTCTACAATATAGCATAAGTCATATTTACTTGCATCATGTTTTGCTAAATGAATTCCGTAGAGAATTTTTGATTTTTCGTATATTAAAGTTTCGTTAGAATTTACATATTTAGATTTTGCATTATTGTCAAATGATCTTCCTCCAAAACCAATTGGCTTACCGTTATAAGAGTGAATTGGAAAAATCGCACGTTCTCTGAATTTATCGTATGTTTTTCCGTTTTCGTTTTCACCAACTAAACTACATTCAATTAAAATTTTCTTGTCAAATCCAGATTTAATAGCTTTTTGGTGAAATGAGTTTTGTTTTTTTGGGCTATACCCAAGTTTGAACTTTTTGATTGTTTCATGCGAAAAATTTCTTTCTTTAAAATAACTTAAACCTATTTTCTTTCCTTCTTCAGAATTCCATAAAATGTCTTGAAAATACTCCTCGGCAAATTTTGTTGCAATAAATTGACTTTCTTTTTTTGATAATCTTAACTCTTGTTCTTTTGTTAAATTTTCTTCTATAATTTCAATATTATATTTATTAGCAATATATCTTAGCGCATCAGGAAAACTTACATTTTGAATTTCTTGCACAAAAGAAACACTATTACCGCCCTTTCCACAACCAAAACACTTATAAATCCCTTTGGTGGGTGACACAACAAAAGATGGGGTTTTTTCATCATGAAAGGGGCATCTTCCTTTATAATTCGCACCTGTTTTTTTTAAAGTAACAAAGTCGCCAACAATTTCTTCAATATTTGCAGACTCATAAATTTTATCTACTGTGGATTGCGGAATCATTTTTTTCTATTTATCACATAATCTAACAGCATTCGCAAGGAATTTTTAGCTGCACAATCTTTAAAGTTATCTAAAATGTTAAATGCTTCATCATGAAACAATTTCATTTTTTTTTGAGCATATTCAACACCTCCACTTGACTTGACGAAATTAATTATGTCAGAAATTTCTTTTTCCGATTTGTTTTTATTTTTTATAATTTTAATATAAAAATTTTTGGTTTTCTTATTTGCTTTACTAATGCTATAAATTAGAGGAAGTGTGAGCTTTCCTTCTCTAATATCAAGCCCTTTCGGTTTTCCGATTAAAGGAACTTGTAAATAGTCAAATAAATCATCCTTAATTTGAAAAGCAATACCAGCTTTAGCACCAAATAGCTTCATGTTTGCTATCTCTTTTTTGTTGTCAGTAACTGAACTAGCTCCAGATGCACAACAAGCAGCAATTAGGCTTGCAGTTTTTTGATTAATTATATCTAAATAGA
>MDTC01018922.1_pt1 | contig 19003 bp, 18 predicted proteins | sample 811181 | NCBI WGS metagenome assembly MDTC01 (sample SAMN05326644, study PRJNA326480) | marine metagenome | isolation source: seawater | place: Pacific Ocean: North | collected 2011
CAATTCAATAATTGATTTGAGGAAACATCATAAGAAATGCCTGGTGATTGTAAAATACCATTGACTGCAATTAAAGCTTTTGAAGTTTCAGAAACACTTGAAATAGTTACATTTCTAAGATAATTAATTACATTTTCATCAATTTGTATTTCACCATTTTGATATTCGACAACAATATATCCAACACCAACTTCTATAACTAATCCCAAATTACCAGTTATATCACCAAAAACTATGTCATTTACTTTATATGGATTTGGGGATGGTAAATTATGAAAATAGATATAAGATTTTGTACATTTTCCTTCAAATGGAACTTGTATATCTGCATTAAGTAAACTACTAATACTAGATTTAAAAGTAACAGCACTCCGTACAATATCTTGTGATCTACCTAATATAGATTTTCTACTATGTAATCTATTCTTACCAAAAAACTTAAATCCAGCTGGATGAGTATTATCATTAACATTCTTTTTCCATTCAATAATATTTCTATCATTGGATAAACTATAAGACCAATCTTGATAATAAAGATTATCTCCAAGTTTTTGGAAACTATCACTTATAAATCCAGCACTTCCAACAAATTTTTCTTTAATTTGTCCAAATGAATTTGATTTAGTATAAGCTTTTGCAGTATTAACTTCTACAACTGTACCATAAGTTTTACCATCGGAAGAAAGTAATACATCATCTTTTAAAAATTTTCCTGTTGTAACTAATAACTCTATTGTAGATGATCTGGTATCTACAGCAAGAATTTTAGCACTTGTACTCTTATTTTGAACAGAAAGAGTATCACCTACAGTTAATGATTTTCTTTTTAGTGTAGATGAAAATGTAGCTCCAAAACCACCATTTTGACTGAATACTTGTATGGTTGGTTCTGTACTAAATCCACTACCTCCATCAAGTACTTCCATACCTACAACTTCACCATTACTAAATGTTGGTTGTAAATTTGCAGCATCATTTAAACCATTTACTCTAACAAAAGGATTTAAGAAATAATTCTGTCCTGATGTAAGAACTGAAACAGTATCTATCTCAAAATTAGATTTTACTTTTACTGTAACAGGAAGATCTACATAATTTCTTACAGTCTTAGATCCATAAAACTTATCACCGTAAGTAATAAATTTAATAGAATTAATACTACCAATAGTTGTTGATGTTGCTTGTAAAAGACCTCCCTTTCCAGATGTAGAAGTAATAGATTTTACACCAGGCAATACTCTATATCCACTACCTCCGTCAACCAGATTTAATGTTTTTATAGGACCTGATGCACCTTTTGATCTTATAGCAATATCTATTACTGTAGTATCAGCTTCTGTAACAGATGTATCTTTAACAGTAAATGTATTTGGAGATAATACTTCATTTACAATATGTCTACCAATAATAGGTGCTGTTTCTACTCTAAGTTCAAATATTGCTTGAGATGTATGTACAAAAATAACACTTGGAATTTTTGTAGGATCTATATCAAAATAAGTTGGTTCTAAATCAATATCTCTTTGGAAATATGGATTAAAGTTTAAAATATCAAAAGATAAATTGTATGGTCTAGATGCACCAAATTTAAATCGATATATTTTATGAGATTCTAAAACTACGCTATATAAATTTTTACCACTTAATACAGTAGGTATTGTAGAAAGTGTATCTAAATTAATTATAGTATTTGTTGTTTGTTTTGTATAAGTTACATCTATAACATCATTTTTAGAAATTTGATGATTACCAGTAAATGTAAATTCAATAATACCATCCGATCCAATTTGAATATTTGAAATAGGTGGTGAATCAACAGAATTAACATAAGCAATTGCTCCACTACCACCAGTATCTTCTTCATCAAACACTACACTGTCACCAACTTTATAATTATCACCAGCAGATTCTATAAAGATACCATCAATTGTACCTACAGAAGAATAATCAGTAAACAAAATAGATCTGTTTATATTTTTTTCTTCTTGTGGGAAGTATGTATTTGCAGTATCATTAACTCTAATAAAGTGTTTAGGAATTTGATCATTTGTTCTATTCTGTCCAGTATTATAACAATCTGGATCTGAAAAATATTGTGGGCCAATTACAAATGGGAATGTATCTACCATAAAGTAACAATATGCACCATCTGGATATTCTGGAGTTACACAAAATCTACCATTAAACTCATCTAAAGTTCCAAATGTTTTATCATATTCATAATCTTCTATGAATGAACCTAATGGATAGTCTTCAACCAATGGCCCATTTAATCTATTTCCTTTTAATCTCCATGATGAAGTTTGTTCTTCAATTGAAGAAGTATTATCTAAAGGAGATGAATATCCATACTTACAATATATTGGATGACCATCATAAGAAAATCCAACTAATTTAGAATGTGCTGAACTACTGATACTATAAAAAGTTTCAAACTTAGCAGTATTTCTTAATTGTAAATACTGAAAATTTAATCTAGACTCAGGGAAATTTGTAGCAACAACTTCTTGTGCTTTAAGTGTTCCTTTAAACCTATCATCACCTTGGAAGAAACTTACAAGAGAACCATTTAATGCTATATTTGTAACTTGATCTAGACCATATTTAGAAAGATATATTATTTTATTAGATGTATCTATTTTAGTAACAAAAGTTCCAATTGGTATTTCTGGATGTGTAACTTCCATTCCAACAACTACACCTGTAGGTGCTTCTGACAATACTAATGTACTAGTTGTAAATGAAGCAACTTTTAAATTAACACCCTCACTTGAATCAAAAGAATAACCACCAAATTCATCTATTTTTGTATTAAATCTATTTGGTATATTAAATGTCCATTCGTTTAACAATGAACTTGCTACTGCTAAAGTATCATCATTTATAACAGTAATTACAGGTGGAACTGTATATCCACTACCAGCATTTATTATGTCTACTGTATTAATTCCACCATTACCGTCTAATCTTGCTCTAAGTACACCATTTACACCAACTCCAACAATTTTAATACTTGGTTCGGTAAAATAATTTTGACCTTTATTAATAACTTGAGTTGCTACAATTTTACCATTTGCAACAAATACTTTTACTAACCCATTAGAACCACTATCAACAGTTGTTATAGGATTAGCATTAAACTTACTACCAACAGGAGTTGTTAATGTGATTGTAGGAGAAGTACTCTTGGAGGATATTACTGAACCTTCCATAGTTACAATCAAATCTTTTGTAGATGTATTAAAAAATGGAATTGAAAAATCTTCTGATGGAAGTTTACCACCACCAGTTATTTTGATTGTTGGTGCCTCTGTGTAACCAGCTCCAGAATCAACTACAATAAATCCATCTATAGTGCCATTTTTGTAACCAACATCTATTACAGCTTTTCTAAATCCTGATGGATTTGTTGTATTGTTATTAATTACCTCAACATTTGGTTTTATTGTAAATCCACTTAAAGGAGTAAGATCTAAAAACTTATTAATGTCAACTTTTTTAATTCCTGCTGACATATCAAATATATCTTCAGTTATTATAATATCCGATGTCTCTCCACCATTTTTAGTTAAAGTAACTTTAGGATATGATGATTTTAAAAATTTACCAGAACCAGAAGTAGTTTTATCTAAGGGAACTTCATAATTACCACCAGAACCGATAGTAACTGATTTTACAGCACCATATCTTACCTTATTACCTTGTATACTATTGAATTGTATACCATCAATAGTAATACCAATACCTTTTAATGTTTTTGTTGGTGAAAGTGCTTTAGAAGTTCTTAAAACATTATTATTAATAAGACTTGCAGGGAAAGGTATTCTTTTAACTAATTTTTGTATTTTATAATTATCTTTATCTTGATTAATACCAGCAAGACCACCTAAATCAACATTTATAATATCTGCTCCACCACTACCATCTTCTAAATCGATAACAGTAATTGCAGCACCAGAATTTACTTCACCAAATGTTAAAGTAGATCCAGATATTGTATATGAAGTTGTTGGTTTTTGTATTACACCATTTATAGCAACAATTACAGTATCAGTAGTTGCAGCAGTATAATTAGAACTTGAATTTTGTAATGTATAAGTTTTTGAAGATGTAGATGTAATACTATCTAAGACAGTTGCATTTTTTATCCAATATGCTACAACTTTATCTGGTCTTCTAGTAATAGAATCAGTTACAGCAGAAACAAATGTATGTGTTGATGTATCACTAGAAACACCCACATTAACTAAATGATCATTACCACTAATACTTTCAATTTCTAACCATTGATCGCTTACAGGGTCGGTAGATCTTGGATATGCATGAGTAGTTGCATTATTGTCTTTTGCACAGGTAAATGTAATTCCACCATCTGCAATTTTAATTTTATCTCCTACAGTCAAATTACTATTAAGAATAGTAAGAGTTAAATTACCATTAGCAGGATTATATGAAACAGTGGTTGGTGTTAATTTAGTAGTAAGAGTGTTTACATTATCTGTAAAAGTAGCTACTTTAGTAGTATTATTATAACTAATAGAATTTCCAACTTGTAATACACCATTTACAGATACAAAGAGATAATCATTAGATGTATTGAAAGATCCTAAACCATTCAATGTAAGTGTAGAATTTGAAGCACCTTAAGTGGTTTGTGTATATGTTAGTTTTGTAACTTTATTAGTATCAGTAAAATATCTTACATATACAGGCTCACCTTGTTTTGGAGTTTCTATAAAAGTAAGAACATCATTTACAACATCAAAATCTGTTGTTGGATCTTGTAATACTGCATTTCTAAAAATAAATAAATCTTTTTCAATAGGATTGGTAAGACCAGTTAAAGTAAATGCATTTGTATATCCATCAAATATATTTGAAAGAACTCTATTTTTAGCATTTACAGATCCACTAAAGATATAACTTGGAATTGCAGAAGATGAAACATAAACATGTTCATCTTTTGGTGATTTATAATTATAAATTTGTGAAATACCAACAAAATCATTATCAGTATCTAATGTATGGTCACTATTGATATTCCATGATGTATATTCTGTTCCAGTAAAATCTTCATAAGTTTTATCATCAAAAAAGTATTTTTGTGGACTGAATAAAGCACCAGTTTTTTCAATAGTTAGATCACCAACTAATCCCATTAATCTTGCTTGTGCAACAGAAAATATACATCCACCAGTAACCTTAGATGTGTTTGGTATTGACAATGTTAACTCTTTACCTGATATAGAACGAATTTTTGCACCAATTCCAATACCCGAACCAACAACTGATTGACCAACTGCTATATCTCTTACCTTATCAACTCTTATTGTTAATTCACCTTCATTACCAGTACAAGTAATTTCTGGGAATCCAACAAAAACATCAACGAAATAAGATATTTTAGAACTTCCAATATATTCCCATTCAATATCACCAACTTTAACCTTTCCTAAAATATGAGTTGGATCAGCAGTGTTAGATGAAGTTCCTTCATTTATGGATCTATATAAATTTTCTCCATAATATCTTTCTTGACCTATTCCTACAAACTCACCTCTTGCATATTGTTTTCTAGTTCTATATCTTCCATAAGCAACTACTTCAGTAGAAACTGGTTTAGTACCTACACCAGCACCTACAATAGTACAACCTAAGAATTGATTAACAGTTCTTTCATCATAATCAATAATTACATCATCAATGTAAACTTGACCTTTTGTAGTAGGAAATCCTGATGCATCATCAACAGTTATTGTAGTATCACTAGCAACATTAAATGGTTTAACTAATTGAGTAGAAGCTGGAAGATATATCTTATTAAAATCATCATTAATTTCAATATCTGCTTCATATGTTGGTTTATCAACAGCATCAATTTTTATAACTTGACTACTTTCAATAGTTACATTAGATACTCCAAATATACTATCTTGTTCCTGTACAAATGTAATATATGATGGAGAGACAGTTTTATTGTTAGAAATAACATCTAATGAAGGATCAGATATATTTGATAACTTTTTAATAACTTCTAATCTAGCTAATTTTTTACCACCATAGTTTGATGTTGATGGTCTGAATAGATAATCTTTTGGAAATTCTATTTCTGGATCTTGGGAGATAATTTCAAAATTATCCACAAATGCTCTTGCTCTTTCACCACTACCAGATTGTAATTCATCAGCATTAACAAAAAATCCTACAATATTAGTTAATGTAAGTTCTCCTGTATTAAAATCCCAACTCTCAACTATACCACTACCATTTCCAGCAACAGAAGTAACCAATTCTTCTTCAGCAAAATCTCTTTCTCTTACAAAAGCAGTAATAGGGCCAACATAATTTTCTCCTTTGTCAACAATAGTTACCCCATCAATTGATCCGCTAGTAATACTAGTCACTGTTAGTAGAGCGGTAGGATTTGCAACATCGATACCTGTACCACTTCCAAACACCTCTATTATAGGAGTATTGATCAAACCACTACCATCTGTTCTAGAATCGTATCCAGACCCACCAGCAGTTATCTCAAGACCAGTTATAGCACCATCAAAGTTAGGTATTTTTAAAGTTGCTCCACTACCTCTTGTTTTAGTTCTAAATTTTATTTTCTTATCATTAAATAATATTCTAAAAAGAATTGCATGAGAATTTAAACTTCCTTTTGACCCATAAAAACTTCTAATTCTAGAAAAGAAAGATGCTAAATCCAATTCAGATACAAGATTTTCTGGTATTGTAACGGCAATTTCTGATCTAATTCTTCTAAAAAATTCTGATGTAAATTCGTATGCAATATTTGTAACTACAGCATTATCAAGATGATCCTCAACTAATGATGTTTTAAGACTAATTTGAGATAATGGTATATTAGTTAATATAAGTGCAGAAGTACCTCGTATACAATCTGTAAATGATGTTGTAGTCTTAGATCCATAATAGACTATTTCATTATCAATTTGAATATATCCCTTTTCTGGAAATCCGACAGTACTATCTACATTAATTGTAGTAGCACCACTAGCAATATTACCATTTAATTGGGTGCTTTCTATTAACTCTGATTTTTTATAAAAACCAATATTGTAATATTCTATTAAATTTTGTGCAATATCTAGAGGTGAATTTTTTAATTCTTGTGACTCATAGTATGCTTTTATAAACTTAATGAACGTAGAATTATCTTCCCTTACAAATTGAGGGAATTGATTTTCAATTAAATGTGAAAGGTCTACTGAGTGATCGCTTAGAAATTTCATTAGTTACACTTACTTGGATCTGTTTCTGGAGTAAAGTCATCAATTGTAATAACATTATTAGGATCATCAACTACAGTTGTTACACTAGTTATATCAGGATCACCAGTGACATCTCCGATAGCTGGTTCACCAATAGTAGTATCATCATCAAGTTCAGAATCGTCATCATCATCATCAAGAATTGCAGGGTCATCAATAATAATATCAGGATAGGTTTCTGAATCTGTCTCTAAATCAGTTCCATCTTGTAATCCACATAAATCTATAGGATTATCACTACATGCTGGAATAGAGAATGAAAAATCACCAGTATCAAAGTCAATTGTACCTATTGAATCAATTATATTTCCATTTTTATCAAATATATAAATGTTATTATCTAAAACACAACCTTCTAATTGTGAAGGAACTCCAATAAATACTGGATCTGCATAGCCTGGATAACAGAAGTAACCAGAAACAATAGCATATTTTCCATCAAGTTTACTCTTCATTTTAGTGAAGAATGATCCACTATAATCAATAGGAGTTGTAGATGATTGAAGATCAATCTCTGCACAAACTTTAGTTTTTACGTTTGTATATAAAATAGAAGCATCTAGATTTTGAATTGCAGCAAGTAACTCAGATTTACTAAATCTTCCAGTAAAATTCTTAAATGCATCAGAATTTTCATAATCTATAAGTAAATCACGAATTAATTTAGCTAATGAAGCAGCACTTCTTCTTGTTTTATCTTTGTTATAAACAATAACTGGTTTGACGGTAATTTTAATTTTCTTGGGATCTACAATTACTGGTGTAATAGATCCAACAATATAATCCTTGAGATCCTTTACTATGTTTAACTTTTCAGTGCTACTAACCACATCACCTACTTTTGGTTTTATTGTAATAAACACTTTTCCAAATTGAGGTGGATATAGTGATTCACCACCAACAACTTTTACTAACTCAGCATTTCCATAAAGTTGCATTATTAAAGATTCATAGTCACTGATTGTAACTGCCCTTTCTTGTGCAGCATAATATCTTGGAGCTCTATACTTTATAGAGGAAATACTTTCAAATGATGAACCACCACTTGAATTTTGATCATTTAGAGTGAATGAAACATCACTTAAAGGAAGTTTTCCAGTAACATCATTAGCATCAACATATTCAATAGTTCCAATAAACTGTAAAGAACTTTCTTTAACGTTATTAAGTTCAGAACCAGCTGTTACAATATATCTAATTGTTACTACTTCACCATTTTGTAATTTTCTACCAATTACATCATCACCAAATATTACTTCATATTTTTGATCTTGAACTTCTTCTACAAAGAAAACTGTATCAGATGGTTTTACACCTACAATTGTATTTTTTCTTGTATATTCTGTTGATGTAGTTGCACTAGCATCATCTTTTACAAATACTTTTACAGTAGTAGAATCAACAAAATTATTTGGTATAAAAAATCTTTGATGTTCGTTTGAGGTGTTGACAGTATAGTTTATATCGAATACTGTACCTTCTACTAATTCGACATCTCTAAAAACCGCCTGAGATGCGCCTGGAACAATTGTAAGGTTAATTGGATCTTTGGACACATAAGTATAGTTCTTTCCCCTCATACTGGTTTGTAAAGTTGCACCAGATGTAAGACCTAATCTTTTAAATGATCCTACATTAGAGCAAGTAAGATCAACTACAACCTTTGAAGATTGATAAGATATAGGATTATACCCTAATTTTTTAGCATGTGAAACTATATTATCTCTTAAAACGGCAGTATCGAGATTTAACTCGTTAGATGCCATATTAATATTATAACTGGTATATAAAGTATTATAAGCAAGAATATCTACCAACATTGAAAGGTTTGACCCTTCAAAGTCAAAATCAGTAAAGTCTGACTTAGTTTTTATATAATTTTTTATAGACGCCTTGAGTTGTTCAAACTCTAAAGACGCTACTGATGGTAACTCCATTTAACTTTCTCGAACTAAAATGAAATCGACTGTTTGTAATGCCTCAGGAATACCAATGATAAAATATTCAATAAAGCATTCAAATCTGTTATAATCTTCATTTGCGTTCACAGTTACAGATGATAGAGCAATTCTTGGTTCAAAAGTTTGCAATACATCTTCTATTTCTTCAATTAGAGCATTCTCAGATAATCCAGTAGATAATTCAAACAGATAGGATGTTGTGTTGGTTCCTAGAAGTGGACTAAAATGTCTTTCACCAATTTGCGTTAAAACTAAATTCTTAACCGACTGCTTAATTGCTTCCTCATTTTTAAGTACAACAATATCCTTGGTGATAGGATTCTTAGTCATATTAAAGCTAATATCTTTAAATGACCTAGAGGTCTTCCCCAAGTAATTATCAACTATCTTAGTTGGTGCAGTAGATCTTGTTACGCTAAACGACAAGGTTAAAAAACATAATTCGTTAAGCTATATATGCGAGTTTTTCTAAGTTTTTAGAATTTATCCAATCTCTTTATACTATAAAAGGTATATTTTAAAAATAATTCTTCGCCTTTACTAATATGACGAATTGTTTTTACAAAATACTTATCATTTTCTCTCCACTTTTCACAATTAGGTTCATCGCTATGATTAATGAATCCTCCTAATGGTGTTCGGTAAATTACTTCATCTACAACTATATGTGACATTCCCAAAACAAGACCAGCTGGTATCTCTTCAAGAGCAAAAATGCCTTGACCAGCTACGTTACTATCTTTAATATGTAATCTGTTTGGTAATGCTTGGTACATAATTGTAGTTTCATTTTATAATTGGCATGCCACCATATCCACCAGTAGACCTTGGGGTGACAGGCATTGTTTTAGGTAAAGGCGTCATGAGAACCTCCACAAGTAAATTAATATCAGCAGATATTGCATCACCAGTTTCTGCCATTCTACGAAAGCCACTTCCAACGTACAACTGTCCAGCAAAGACGGATGCAGTTGCAACACCCCAAAAAATATAATACCATCTGGACTTTACTTGAGCCCTTACTTTTTCACGTTTAGTTGCCATAATTTTTTCAAATGTATTGTTTAGTTAAATACTCAACTCGATTAGAAACATCTTCCATTGCATCTCGAATTTTTGGTGCTGATCCTGTTAATTGTGTTGCATCGCCGTTTTTTGCATACTTTCTTGTGTATAATGACCATCTCCACTGTTGTACATGTTCAGAGTACCAAATTTGGATTCGCATAGACTACTTTCCTTGTCCTCGATAAGATTTACGCTTGTGATTTCTACTGGTAGCAGAGTATTTAGAATGTTTTCCGTTACCTTGTCTTGTTTTCTTCGGTTTTGCTTCTACTGTTGGTGTGCCAGGATTAAAACGTACTGCCATTTATGAATTTATAATTAGACGCATTATAACATAAGAATCCTTAATTGTAAAGGTATTATGCATAAAGCATTTTTGGAGCTGGAGTTGCAATATTCAAACGTGGAACAGAAGGTGGGTTAGGATCACCTAAATGAGCGAAATTTCTACCTGTTATAAAAGTTTTACCTACTCCAACCATAACTCTAGGACAAACACATGGACTACAACCTCTACCGCAACAGTTTATGCCAGGAGCAGGTACTAGAGGTTGTCCTGTACTACCTACTGGTAATCCTAAGTGAAATTGTTTCTGTATAACTGGAGTTACAACAAATGGAAAACACTTACAACATCCTAAAACAGAACCACTATCTCCTCCACCTATAACTTGTACTGGTCTCATTTAATCCGCTCCTATTTGGTATGGCCAATATTGTTGGACTGAATAGCCCTTTTGATAACTATTTACAATTCCACCATTTTTCGCATAAGGTTCCATAGTTGTTGTAAATAGTGCATCTGAGTTAAATCTAGACCTTTTAATGTCTTTAAACTCCGTGCTGGTCTTAGAACCGTAAAATATAATCTCTTCTCCATCATAAAAGTAATTATTCCTTTCATTCTTAGTTTGATTGCTTCCAGTACCCAAATCTAGGTAAATTTCCGTTTTTCTTACCCATTTTGGTATTAATAAGTACCCAGAACTCAAAAACTTGTTAGTATCTTCAACTTTAATCGAAATATCGGTTGGTTTTAACTCTTCCGTTAATTTTGAGGTAATTGGTTCTAATTGGAGTGGATTTCCTTTATTAAAACTCGTTTTTGAGATATTTTCCGACATTGGAATCATATCAAACTCATATTCTTTAACATAAGTGCTTCTGTACTCATAATCCGCACCTTTCCATGATTGATTCGGATATACTTGGCCAGATGCACTCAAATCAATAGTATCAACGTAATTTGTAAGACCAGCACCAGTATAATAGTTGACAGTTTGTGAAACTTGATTTATACCAATAGAAAAAGTAGTAATATTAGTTGCATTACTACTAAAACGCACTCTTGCGGTCATAAACTGATATCTACCTGTAGAAGTAACTGGAACTTGAATACCATTTACTAATGTCGGATAATATACAAAGAATTGAGTACTACTTGCTTTAACAGCACCGTATGCAGTGCCGTTCTGAAGAGGAGAAGGTGCGTTACTAGAAAAGGTAATCGTAAAATTAGTAGGGAAGTCATTTAAGTTTCCACCCGATACACTCATTCTACCTCTACGAGCATCATCTACACTAACTGACATTCCAGATGGTTGCGAAACAGTATTGTAAAGAGTACCAGCTGACGCAACATTTACAATGTATAATCCAGTTCCGTTACTCTTCGTACCCTTTAATACATCAAATGTCGCACCTGATCCGTTCTTTCCGTCAGTGTTTGTACCACTAACACCTGTATAGAGTGTTTCTGGAGTGCCACTAAAACTCAATTCCGAGATTCCACCCACATAGTCAACCGCAGTTACCGTAATATCAAGATCATGGGTAGTATTTGTTCCTCCAAGTGTACTTCCGTTGATTCGGAGTACGTCACCCACTAAAAACCCTCTTCCTGCTTTTTCTTGCGTAACTTGTACGGTATATACGTCATCAGTCGTACTTGAAGTACTTACCCACGAAACACCGACATCAAACGTTCCATTTACAATAGTTGGTGCTACATTAGTAAAAGTAGCTGCTCCTGTAGATGAACCATTAACGTCAAATGTAGTTATAGTCGTTCCAGAGACCCCTGTAACGGTTATAAAGCAGTCATTATTATCATTTGTATCAGTTCCATCAGATCCACCCAATAAACCTCCTCTAATGATGAATTGTTGACCTACTCTATTCGCATCATTTGTCGCAGCTGTATTAATTGTAACATTATAGTTTCCTCCAGCTGCAGTTACGTCAAAAGTTGTCCTATTTTGTTGTGTAGGTTGAGAAGAAGGAGAGATTCCTGTGTATCCTAGCTTTGGAACTGCATTTGGTGCTACTTGAAACTCTGTAATTGCACCTGTTGAGTCATTTACACCCGATACAAGTATTTTTAGGTCATTTGCTGGACTTGCACCACCTAATGCTGTGCCTGGAATTACTATTTCTGTCTCTCCAGCGACTTCTGCACCCACTGTAGGACTTCCGTACAACCATCTTGGTAATACATTTGCAACAATCGTGTCTCTATTCGCATTTTTACCAATATTCTCATAAGATGCATCTGTTAGTGAAAGATCCTCTACAAGAAAGTACATTCCGTCTTGTTTTACAGGAAGATCACGAAATGCGTTCTTTCTAAGCTCAACTTCACCAATATTCTCTCCATCTACCTGATTTGCGAAGGTTGGAACGTGATCTGGCACCAAAGTATTCATATCATCGGGAATTTCCTTGAATTTATCAAGAATATTCGTAATTAGAGTGTTTACACTCGCATCTTGCTTCGTAGTAAGTCCAACTTCATTGTTATCGCCAGGCTCTTTTCCTCGAATTTTCGCAATATTGGTCTTTACATCCTCTGATAAGTTGTTATTTACGGTTTCTACCGAAGTTTCTGCAATAGTAATGGTTTGAATCGCATCAGAAATGTCTGTTACAGAGGAAGAACCCGCTAATTCATCAATTTTTGCGTTAATTTTACTCGAAATAGTCGAATTACCAGTCGAAGCTAAGGAAGTAGCGTTATCTGCTGTACCCACATTAGTCGGAACCTCTGTATTTGGAGTTAAATAAGGGTCACAAGGACTATCCACGACTGTAGGAAGGTACTCTGCCTCTCTAACTGCACCTAAATCGTTCAAGCCTGGAAAATCTTGCTTTAATAAATTCAAATCTTGACCAATAATGTTCTCTTCTTTCGTAAAAATGGGTTCATAGAGTACATCTTTACGTTTACTTATGATAATTCCGACCATTGCTGCACGATCTATGATACCCCAACCCGCTCTTACGTTAATTACTGCACCAGAAAGACTTGCTGTGTACTCAGCATCCTTTGTAAAGTCTCCTCCATCAGTCGTAAGCGTATCAGGTGTACCCTCAACCTTGAACTTAATGACAACATCTCCTCGTCCTCCGTTCTGTGTAGACTGAAAAGTACTACCTATATCAGGAAGTTCACCAGTCCAGTTGGAAATATACCAGTTTGTATCATACTCTCCACCATCATCTATGACTTCTGCCACAACAGTAATGGTTGCACCACCCTTTTGAATTGTATATGTTCTTGTTTCTGCTGAATTAAAGATCGCATTTCCACCCTCATTGAATACTTTTTGATTTGTCCAGTTACCATTTAGGTTAGTAGTGAACTGCCAGTCATTATCATGTATTCCAGGCCCTTCAATTTTAAATCCTACTTGTTTATTTCCAAGAGTTACATTTGTTGCTATAGTTGCAAAACAATAATTTGTACTTGGTATTTTATTCGGTTCTGCTGCGGTAATTGTAATATTTCTAAGTTTTCTACGTTTAGTTCGATTAAATCCTTGAAAACCACTTGGTAAATTTAAATCAATACGATTTGTAGAGGTATTAATCGTTTTAACTGTTAAACCTGTAGGAAATTGATTCTCATCACCCATAAATCCTCTAACAACATCTCCAACCTGTATATTTTTTACATTGTTTAGTATAAAGGCAGAGTCACCGATAATTCGATGGATTCTCTTTTGTTCGGTACGAGTATCACAAAAGTTCACCACAGAGGTCACTGTATGACCGTTAATGACATCTCCAGCCTTAACTACAGTTCTAGTATCATTTTTATATGTAAAGATGATTGAAGCGTCAGTTGTTCCTGCCTTATAAACATAAGGTTCTTCAACTGTAGGTAGACCACTGACATCTATATCAACTCGATCTAATGTAAAATTATTGGTTATCTTTGCTTTTCTTGTACATGAACCACCTGTTGCTGAAGAATAATTTGATCCAGAACAGTTTGTAGTCGGATCTCCATCGTCATCAAGACATATTGGTACATATTTAATTACAATATCTTTAACTGATTGATGAGTCGTAGGGAAGTTCCATAGATGATAGAAGTATCCTTCATCGATACCCTTATCCATTCTACAATAGTTCTCGAAAATCGCTGCGCCAGTGTCTACGTTATATTGCTGAAATCTTGGATCACCCGAATTATCCCATTGCTCCCGAAGAGTACCATTCGATAAAGTAATTCCTTGAACCTCGTTATAGACAATATCGGTATAATTAATAGTTTCAATATTCCAATCGTCATCATAATTACTTGAAGGACACTCAACTTCTACAGAAGCTTTAACTTCTTGTCTTGTATTGGAACAGTTTAAACCAGAGTTTGCAGTACTCATATTATATGAAAAACGCTACTTGTTGTAGGCCTGAGAGAATCTTAGAGTATTCTTTAAGTAGTTCGAGAGAACTCTCTCAATCATCGCCTACTCTATGTAGGCGAAGGCCTGGAAGTCCATTATAGTCGTGATACTCCCATTCCAAAATATCGCCTTCTTTCCATTCCAATTCTTCTAAAAGATCCTCTGGTATTGCCACTGTATGATTCTCGTCTACTTCATCATAGAGTATCTCTGTGCTTGTATCAAAGTTTGACATGTAAGTATATTGTATAGTGCATTACATAAAATTATATAGTGATAGTTACTTTTTAGTTTTCTTATTTCTCTCTTTCTGTCAGAATGTACGCATATGAGAACTGTAAGGGGATTCATCGAGGCCTCAGACGGATTTTTCTGGCGAAAAATTTTTCAAATCTCGATATTTTTAGAGGTCGAGTTTGGTCCGTTATAGATTAGGGGAGTCAGCGGTTTTCGCCATAAAAACGGGGGCGGGCCAAACAACTGGCCCTGGCCCCCCGTTGACTTCTGTTAGCCAGATGTCTTATAATAGCTGCCCTCTGGGCCAGCTATAATGCTGGTCTCAGGGCGTAGGGCGTGGGCAGAATGTGCCTGCCCTCTGCGGTTTGTGTTAGTTCTTACGCCCTTTGTCATACTCATGACTAGCTCACCCTTACGAGGGCGGCGAGGTCTTAGCACCTTCACTGTGTAGCCTTGGGCGATGAGTTGCTCTCTAGACTCTGTGATGGCGGGTGAATCAATGATCATGTGGCATTTAATTTGTTAGTTCTATTCTAGACGGCATAGGGCACAATCTCTGCTCGCCAGTTCGGATCTTCAAGCTTTGTAACATTCGCCACATACTCTAGGGCGTGTCTGTAGCTGTTGAAACTGATGTAGCGTGCCTGTGGTTGTTGATTAAACCAGTAGCGGACGGTGGTCTTTGAGCTTGATGCCATGATGATAGAAAATAGAATTGAATAGTAGGGCTTGGGTTTTTTAGAATCTCGTATGCCTCTGGGCTAAGCATATTCCTCCGTAGCTGGTGTAGGATCAAAATCCTCTTCCATAAAGACGGCGGCAGCATCTAACTGTCCTAAGAGCAGTGCTTCTTCAGAATCAGCACCAAAAATGTCGGCAAGTTCGTTCATAGTGATAAACCAAAAATAGAAAGGGCATAATTTGTCGCCATCAAGCAAAAGATGGCAATCCATACTTCAAGCATGTCCGTGGGGTGAATAAATTTTAGCAATGATTGAGTCAGCAACTGCTGCTGCCTCGTCACCATAGTCGGCGTAGTCTCGGCACATCGACTCAATGGCGGACAATTCTTCGTCCGTGAAAAAATCCTCTAGCATAATGCATCGAGGATTTTTTGGTCAACTTCTTTAGCATCACGAGCACCCCACTTGTTGATGTGGCGAGATGTTGTTGTGCTGTACCATGTAGAGGTCTTGACGAATCCCTCGCCGAAGATGTAAGCAGCAACTGGAGTGCGGTATGAGAATAAAACACGAGCATTGTCTGTCTCAATTTCTGTCATGTTTGATCCGATTGGTGAAAGTCTCATTTGAATAAGTCCTTTTGTTTTGTTTACAATGCTATTATAACGTCAATAGCAAACGGAATGGTGATTTTGTGTGCCACTAATATTTCTGGCACATATTGTCACCGATTCTATACCGTTTGTGGTATAGAATACCTATGGCGCAAGATATCTCTTACTCTCTCTCTGTCTAGTGAATCGCCATCGCCCCATGTCATAGGTACAAGGGCAGGGCCTTTCCAGTTTTCATTATTGTGCTTTTCATAGTAGGCACAGGCATCCAAATACATTAGCGTAGCATATGCTATTTGTTCTTTGGTTACGCCCATTGGATAAAGGGCATCTTCTGCTCCATAGAAGCTGTAGCAGTAGTCAACGAAATCTAAGAAATTTTCATTCATTGGCAAAGGTCCTCAAATAATTTGTGTGCTTGCTTCTCAAGATGAGAGCGAGTGCCAGCGGAGCAAACTATTAGCTCGTCCATTTGTTTGGCGGATAGTTCGTTATGAACTCTGAAATTCTCGATAGCTTGTTCAAAGCAGTCTTCAAGAATTGATTCGTGATGTAATGTGCTCATATGTCTATTATAAAGGATTTTGGCGAAAAAAGTAGCGTTTCTGGAGCACTGTTACAATTCTTAATCTTTGTGATAAAATCTTTTGTCTAGCTCCAGATTCCAAATGACGGACCTACAGGCATTCAATAGGTCCTCGTCATCTACTTCAAAATCTATGTCTAGTTCGACTAGCTCATAGATTTTGGAATATAGCACTTCGTGCTGTTCGGGGCTAGTCCTCATCTACATCATAGAATAAAGGGCGCATCCAATTTTTGAAATCTTGAAGTTTAAAAGAAGCGGCACTCCATAGACACGCTTCGGAATACATTGGAAAATCGCCAGTATCCTTAGCTTCAGCAACGACTTCATCATAACAGCAACGGAGCATATCTGCTTCTGTTAGTTCGTAGTCTAAGTGATCAACGTATTGGAAAAATGACATAAAATTAATTGATTAATTTGTTTATAGGTCCATTATAACCATAAAAGTGGCGTTTCTGGTGTAGCGCTTGTGCCACTTTTTTAAGTGGTTTCTGGATACTGATTTGTGAGCATATCTTCAACTTGATTAAGCTGATCTTTATTCATAATGCCGATCATAAAATCAACAATATCATATATGTTGTTCTCAGCATTCTCGCTAGATTCGATTATACTAGCAATTTCTGAGAATACTGTAGTTGCTTGATCTTTCATTATACTGCCTCCACACTTAAAACTTCTGCTTCTGCTGATTTGTATTCACTGCTATATAATTCCGAATCATAATCGAAATCATCGCTCCACATCAGCTGAACAGCATCCTCTTCGGTTTCTGCTTCAATGAACATAGTTTCAATGTAGCATTGTTTCACTTTGACTCTGTAAGTAGTCATTTAAGCCTCCACGATAATGTTAGTTTGGATTTCAAATAAAAATGGGGTTTCGTTAGTTTCTCTAACGTATGCTTCCATTAAGAGATCGGTGATTGTCTCTCGCTCTCTGTCCGTGAGCAAATCCCATACATCAATAGTTTTCATTTCCATTAGTCGGTTAGCTCCTGTCTCAAAGCTTCTTCAGCATCCTCGACTAATAGCTGCTGTTCTTTTTCCCAAGTATCCATAAATGGCGATTGAGATTGTAGAGCATCAAAGCTAGGATAAAATACTTTGTCTAAAATTTTCTCAGACATAACTTCCTCTTCCTTAGTCATATAGACTCTGTAAGATTTGAAAGCGGAATAAAGCAGTTCGTATTCTGCTCTGGTAAATTCTTCGATTCGTGCAGCCATAAAGATTTGTTTGGTGTACAGGTCCATTATAAACATAAAAAAACCGCCCCAGTTGGAGCGGTGTGCCACTTTTTATAGTGGTTTTATTTTATCATATTTACTAGCTTAGCATGATATGGCTTTATAAAGGTAACAGCGGAGCTAATATCATCGATGAGGCATCTAACCTCGAAATGATGAATAGCCCACCGTTGCTTTATGTCTGCCATGTACCGTGAACGAGTGATCAGTTTTGAACTGCCAGGGCGCTTTCGGTAAACTTGATGCCCTCTGATTTTAACAATTTTTGGGCGTGCAGTTTTGGTTGGCATAAATCGCTAGATTTGTTTGGACTTAGCTAAGCTACCATATCCAATTTGAATCTGGTTAGATTCTTAACATACTGTAATATTATACTAATAGGAAATATATGGATGCCCATCCTGTACATCCTCCCGACCAATTGCATAATTTAAATTATGCTCCGCTGGGAATAATTTATGTAATGTAATATCATATATTAAAACAGTTGCTGACAACTGCTCCTCACTCATTTTTCCTAATTCATTATATAAATCTCGATACTGCATACTTATATGTTAATAATTTACAATTATATGTTAATAATTTGTTAATAATTACCGATATTCGC
>MDTC01068757.1_pt1 | contig 18992 bp, 16 predicted proteins | sample 811181 | NCBI WGS metagenome assembly MDTC01 (sample SAMN05326644, study PRJNA326480) | marine metagenome | isolation source: seawater | place: Pacific Ocean: North | collected 2011
CTGAAGGGGACTTTTCTAACTGTAACTTCCATCGCGCCTCAATGGTTGAAGCTGACTTGATGAAATCAGCATTCGACAATGCAGATTTTAGAGGCGCCGATCTAAGGAAGGCAAGGTTAAACCTATCCAATTTCAATAACTGCAAGTTTGCTGGGGCTGATCTTAGAGGTATTCGAGGGAAATATGCGATTTGGCGGGGTAGTGATTGGTGGAATGCTACCTTGGATGAAGGCCTAGAAAAAGCGCTCAAAAAGAAATGGCCAAGGCCTGCTGACGACTGACTATCATTCGCTCTCCAAAGAACCTGATTCGTCAGTTAATTCTACTGTTCCAGAGCCATCGCTTAGAGCGGCTTTAGCCCGAGCGTTAATGAGTGGTAATGCTGAGAATGCGCCACACAAGAACATACAAGTCCCGCAAAGGTAGACAAATATTTCATATGTCAACAACAATGCACCATCCAGGTTGTCATCAGACGCAATACGAATCAGGTGACTGCCATACAGGCCGGAGACAAAACCAATTACTGCACCTGATGTTGCTATTTTTGGTCCCGATTTTAATAACCTAAACAGGTTAATTGAGCCAACTACTACTAATAATCCAGATATTGCCAATCCTACTGCTCTAATTAGGTAGCCTCCGGAGTCTCTCGCATCATCGTGAAACTGCTGGTATTCCTCGGGGGTTATCGGGTCGTCTGATTGACTGTTTGGTGTTTCAAGTAGTCGCTCAACCTCGCTTTCTGGAATGTCTTCTAAGCCATGTGTAGTGTAGTCTGTATAGGCTTGAAACAGAATTAAGAGGCCTCCAATAAATAGCAAAACTGCAATGGTTTTCGGCCCTCTACGGTCTGGCTTGATGGGAATTGCGTCCCATATATCGTCTGGAACAGAATTATCTTCATCATCCATTACAATAGAGAAATCAAATGTTTTTTCACTCATAATAATACCTCATTCTGTATGCTTTGCGAGACCGTCGGTTAGCCAATCCGGGATGGGCGTTGATTCTAGGGATTCCATATCAACGCAAACAGTTACTTGTTTGGATGACCAAAGGTGTGTCTGTTCTTGATTGTAAAAATCATATTGCCAAGTACAAGATTTCCGACCAACCTCAGCAATGCTGATTTTAGCCGTTATCATATCTCCGTAGCGAAGTGGATGAATGAAGTTGGTTTCGATATTGACTACAGGGAAACCCAATCGGTGCTTCCCAATTATATCTGGATAAGAAATCCCGCACATTGATTCCCATGCTTCTTCAAAGAAACGATGGGCTAAATCGTATATCCGAGGGTAATACGCAATGTTCGCATTATCAATCATCGGATAATCCACCCGTCTTTTTAGAGTCACGGCCATGTTAATTCGGCACGATGCGGCATCATGAATCCTTGTATCGGTATAGATGTCAACCCGCTGCGCTTATATCGAATACTTAGGTCGCATAGAATAAGGCCCCATAGTGTAGCTTGGATATCACACTGGTTTGCGGAACCAGTAACCCGTGTTCGAATCGCGGCGGGGCCGCCAAATTCCTTAACTAGACCTTCCAGCGTTTGATTGGCCAATTGCCGTCACGTGCTAACTTTTCCATTTTCGCACCCGGATTTACAGCCACTGGATTGCCAGTTATTTGCATGAAATAGGTGTCCGCCATCGTATTACCGTAACCGTAACACTGGTCTAAATCGTGATTATTTTGTCTCGCATCCTCTTCAACAATTGGCACCTTACCTTTGCGTCGTGGAACACTCCAGCCGAATTCTGAGCCTGATAGAATACCTTGACGTATTTCCGGGCCACAACCATAAACAGCATCCATCCCAAGTACCTCTGCCATTGCTTCTGCCATCGGTGCAATTGTTGCAGTAACAAGCACACAACGGTGTCCTTGGCTACGGTGCCATGCTAAGCATTCGTATGCCTCATTAGGGATCTTTGGTGCAAGTTTCTCTTTTGCCAACTGGATAGAATATTGCTCTAATATCTGCCATGATGCCAATGCAAAATGCCCACGGTTACGAGCGGCATCGTAAAATGATCTCCCGCGCATTAGGTTGCCAATTAGCCCTATTGTCCACATCACAGTCCCAAGTGGTATCCTCCAAGGTCGACGTTTGGCTAATTGAGCCGTTAGGGTTTTTTCACTCGATGAGTCAAGCAGCGTTCCATCCAAGTCAAAATATGCAGCAACCTGGTGACTCATTAGCATGCCGTTTAATCAATCATACATGAGTGAAACGGCGGTTTTGATGTCGAGCAGGTCATTTTTGCATCCTGGACCTATCGCCATAAACTCTCCTTCCAGCCTTGTGGTCTTGCCACCACGCAAGTTTTTCTGCAAGATTTCTCGAGATAAAAAATCCCACTTTACGCGTGGTAAGTCCGTGATTGCGCATCGATTTATCATGCGCTAGATTTGCTACTATTGATTGAGCAGAGCAACCATGGTTAGCCAGTACAAATCTGGTTATCTCATCCTTAAGTCGTTCGAAACGGGCTCTCTTTTGTGATCCTGCCTTCGCTACATTTTGTCTCATGAACTACAAAATCAAGGTTAACCCATATGAAAGAAATGGTGGCTATCCCGAGTTTAGAGGCTCAAGAGAAGTCTACTGATTGTGTCGTTTTCCAATTTGCAGTAGCTAGTTTTTTTGCTTTGCCATCTGCAATAATAGGATTTATTTTGCCGAGACTTCCGTGCATGCCATGTACCTGAAATTTAACTCTCAACTCTGCTACCCTGTCGCGCTGCAGAACCTCTAATTGTTCATCGGACAATTCGATTGATGCAAGTTGGTTGCCGCTGGTTATATCAGAAATTTTGAACTCGTTACCGGCGCAAGAAAGTGAAGGTCTGAAATCCCAATCATCCGGGTCATTCATCCATACAGAAACATCAACCGAGAGATTATCACGGATGTTTATTCTACTAATCTCAACTGTATCGACCATGGTATCAAACACTCCGAGTAAATAGATGTAGATTATAGTTTCATTTTGGGGTTCAATCACACGGCAATCTCAGTCAAAATTGGAACCTGTATCTCAATGACGACTTCTAATGTCCAATCGTTCCCTGGGTCGGGGTCTGGTAAGCCCTCGAATAATGGATCGGGGTCGGCTTGTTGGGCAAATACTGTCCATGTCCAATTGCCTTGACCATTACGATAACCTGGCTTTGCTAGTAATTGCTGTAGTACATCTTCTGCAAAGTCAGCAGTGTATGTACCATCCTCGCCAACAGGATTAATGCCGAATCGGTCCATTTCAGCCTTTGAAGTTTCATTTGCAGTTATGTTGCCGCCCTCGGTCTTTGCTGATTTGCGATAGCCATCATCGGTAATTTCCAATTGCAGAGTAAAGTTATCCTGAGGGCCTAGTTCTTGGTCTAGTTCCAATACCGCTTCAAACGAAAGGATTCGACCGTCTATACCTGGATTAATTGTTTCTTCCCATGAGGTGCCTTGGTCAAGATAACCGTCCCAGTTGAAAGTGATTAGTTGAGTTCGCCATTCAACCTCGAAAGTGCGGGTTGAGATTTCCAGTTCAAAAGACGTGTATTGTGACGCTCCGTCGCCATCTGAGATAGTTAGACTCCCTCTTTTGGTCCCTGATTTGTTGGTCGGTAGTAGTACTGTTGGAGTGATTGCATCCGCATCATTTCGATTATCACCATCATTGTTAGAATCTTCTGACCAATCTAGGTCCCATGAATATTCTAGCTCTTTCCCTTCCGGGTCAAAACTTGCTGAGGCATCGAGCAGAGCTGATTCACCCGCTTTGACATTTTCTGGAATGTTGATATCTAAGACCGGTGCGCCATTAACCACTATGTTAGTGCTAATCTCATCCGACCCCCCGCCGCTATTTTCAACGGTGAGGGTCACGGTGTATACGCCAAATCTCTCATATGTATAAGAGGTGAAGCCAATAACCGTCTCAGCAGTCCTACCGTCACCAAAATTCCACTTAAATCCAGTAATAACGCCTTCTACAGGTTCAGAATCGCGGCCATCTAAGGTTACTGTCTCGCCTTCTTGGATAAATAATGGATATGCTTGAAGCGTTGCTCTTGGGTTTACTGTGGTTTCGAAAGCAACACAGCCAGCAAGTAAGACCGACATTAACATCAGCGACGACAGGAACATAGATTTCGCTTTGCGCCCAATCGTCATACTTTCCCCGAAATTCCTCCCCCTTCTAATAGTATGCATTACTCCGCCACACAATGCATCAAAAAATCGACCTGGTTACAGATGCCGTTAGAAGGTAACTTCCTCCGGTACATCGCCAATGATTTCCGCTTCTTTGAGGTGTTCGACAATATCATCCAGCGATTCGTGGTTTACCACATTAATCTCGCTGTAATTTGACATAACTGCTTCATCAACAGTTAGCTGCCCGACTTCTACTTCCCCAACGTCATATTCGGAAACTAAAACCGGCTCGATACTGATCTCTGTGTCGACATCTTCGTTGACTAAATCGTTGATGACCTGACTCTTTATTTCATCAGCAAGCGCAAGAAATTGGGCCTGTTCATTTGCAATTTCAACCTCTGCATCGGACGAGTCCTGTGGCTCGTTTGTTGACTTGCCATCAAACAACTCACGAAGTTTGTCCTTGATGCCCATGAAGTGTTCGGTATCCTGTTATCATTCTAATTTTACCGCTGCTTGCTCATAGTGATGTTCAATAGGTGGGAACAATTGCTCTGCCGCATGGGTCATGAATTTCTAGCAGGTGAGTCTGTACTGGCATTTGACCTTGAAACAACGGGTATCTCTACCAATAATGACCGGATTGTCCAAATTGCGCTCGTTGGTTCGAACTCGCTTGGCGAAACGGTGCATTATGAGACGCTGATTAATCCGCGCAGACCCATTCCACCTGGAGCAAGTGGAGTACACGGAATCTTTGATAGTGATGTTAGAGGACAAAAAGACTTCCAGTTCCACGCTGAGCAAATTCATGACTTAATTGAAAATTCTGTTATCGTTGGCCACAACATCAGAAAATTTGACATGCCATTGTTAGATAATGAATTTCGTCGAATTGGTAGATTGCCCCCTAAGCCAAAAGCCTTGATGGACACGCTAGAGATCGTTCGTCGAGTCAAAGTGAGCAGGCCGCACAATTTGGGAAGCTTGTGCCAGCGACACGGTATTTCCCTAGATAATGCTCACACCGCTGCGGCAGATGCAGCCGCATCACTACTGCTGTTTTGGCGCTTAACTATGGATCACGCTTTGATGTTTAGAAATTCTCTTGAGGAGATAGAGCGATGGTTGATTCACGGTAAACTCACCAATGATGATTCAAACCTAGGCAGAGGTTTGAATGATTTAGAAATGCTTGACTCGCTGGGCAAGATTCGTATTGATGACGGCCACTATATCATCGCATTTGGCCGTCATCGTGGACGTCATCTTAACGAGGTTGCTCAACTAGACCCATCATACATCAATTGGCTACTATCGCCCTCCGGTATTGAAGATGAGGCGGCAAGGGCAACAATCAAGCAATTTCTTTCATGAATGCTTCTTGACATATTCTTGGCCATCGGGTATTGGCGACCACGGCAAAACATCACACCAATGTCCAACACGCCAAGAATTGCGATTAGTCATTGCTGAACCAAGATATATTGGGCCTTGGTGCCCCTGTTCTAGTAACTCTTCCAACGCCTCTTTGCCGCGACTGTCAAATTTGGCGCCAGTCCTGATACCGGTTGGCATCACAGCGCCATTGCTGTTGCCTGGTTCACACAATTCAACCACTGCTGAACCACTAGATTGATCATAATTATGCAGCAAAATTACGGCATCTGAGAAGTCCCCTTTATGCAGCGTATTGTTTTGACTGCGCCACTGCCACCAGTGTGGACACCATGCTTTCCAATCACAGAAGCCGCCGCAGCTTTCCTCACCAATATTAGGCTCTAAAGGAATATTAGTTGGCTTGGTTGCTTGCCATGCAGCATAGGCATCCTCGAGCACGTTGTCTCCCTCAGCCATCCATTTTGTTGAGTCTGCAGTATACCAACCCTCGGTGCGTATTGGAGGCCCATCGGGATTATTGTCTCTTAGGATATCACGGTACAATCTTAGTTGACGATTTACCTCGGTTTTTAAGACATCCTTTGGTGCTTTACCGGTTTTAAGGTCAGCAACCAGCCAACCAACCATTTTGCCGTTCGCATCAACATCGGCCATGAGTAAGTCTAATCGCCCCATCAACTTACCATCTTGAGTCTTCAATTCTCCTTCAACGGCTATCGCCAAAGATTGTATTTTACGCCACAATGCGCCAGTAATTTTACTCTGGTCAAGGCCAACAATGCCAACGTGGTCGAGTAGTAGCCTAATCGCACCTTTTTGATGATTAATTGCTTCACCCCACTTGTCATCCTTCCACTTTGGCCTGCGGGGTGTGGCATGAAATATGTCCTTCTCTTCATCCCAACGAAGCTGGAGAAGCCTCTCGCCTTCTTTGGGCAACCAGCCATCCTGAGAATTGCCAATGTGTGAATAATCTGCTTGCAGTAAGTCTTCAACTGAAGCGTGTACTGCAGTCCCAAGCGAGGCTGCCATTCCAGCCTTGCGGGGAAGTTTTTGACGGCTCAACCAGTACATACGGGGACAGGTTTCGAATCGATTCCATGATGAAGGAGAAATCATGTGCGCAGGTTGTTCTTCCCCGCTATCAGCCATAGTGCGGCCTGAACAATAAACCTCATCAATCCACCGACCCAACATCTAATGGAAGCGTTGATACATACGACTAGAGTAGAGTCGGCTATGCAAGGGCCAAGTGTCAGGATAAATGCGGAAGTATCAACTGAAAATGCGTTAGTAGTTGCCTGCTTCCCAAGTGTCGGAATGGTTTCCAGCGTGGTCGCTCATTTTCTAATCGACCACTTAGAATTAGAATTCATTGGTGGAGTTATCGACCACCGGCTACCAGTTCTGACCCTCGTCGACAAAGGTGTCCCATTGCCGCCAATTAGAGCCTATGCTGGCAAACCAAAGTGTACAATTGAAGGATGCGATCAAGTGATTTTGCTAATGAGTGAATTAGTGGTTCCTGAAGCGCTAGCACATGATATCGTCTGGGCTATGTTTGAGTGGTCAAAAGAACAGAATATTGTCGCTGGAGTTGTTATTGATGCTTTCGCCAAACAAGGCATGAAAGGTAATCTAAACGGTAACGAACCGGTTGTAGATTACGAAGATACCGAAGGAATTGATGTTGTTGGAATTGGCGCTAATGAAAAGAGCCGCCAGCGATTAGAAGAAATGAAGGTACCACTACTCCAACAAGGAGTTATCAAAGGCATCAACGCTTCAATATTAGGAGAAGCGCGACGCCGAGGTTTAGACCTAATGTCAATCATGGTTGAGGCAGACCCTCGCTTCCCAGATGCGCGGGCCGCTGCGACATTGATTGAAAACCTAAACAACCTACTGCCATCAATCAACCTCCCCCATCAGCCACTAATTGAGGAAGCAGAGTTCCTTGAATCACAACTACAAGCAATGATGGATGGAGCAAACCTGAACCAAGACGCTCCCCCAAGTAACTCAATGTTGTACGGTTAAATCCTTCCTTAATCCTAGGACAGCCAACACAATGGCTGCCAATGCGACAATTAATACTACTATAGTGATCCAAAACGGTATTAGTAAAATAGTTTCGAAACTTACATTAAATACGTCTAATAATGATTCATTTCTTGAAAATTTGCCTCCCAGTGAAGCGGTAAACAACATAAGACCACTAGCTCCTAACCCAGCAAAGGACTGGGTTATGGAAGATTTTTTATTAGCCCAAACCCGTTTACCAACTGCGTATCTTGCATATAAGACCGAGAGCGCAAGCCCAGCTGCCGCCATCGAAAGAAACATTTTGTTTACTAATAATGGTGATGATACACCAGTCCCTGGCGAGGATGAGATGCCTGACATTATGGCAAATGGTGTCGCGAGTAAGCCAAACCCAATAGCAAAATGGCCCGCATTGTCGGCAACCTGCGACAGTTGTTGTGAACCAAGGAAATCGAAGGCCTGTAATGCCTTGATTAGGAAACAGACACCTGCCATTGCGAATGAGCCAACAACTAATTCAGTAGTAATCACGTGAAAAGTCGCAGCGGAAATCATTTTATGTCCTCCAAGTATTCATGCCCATACCATTTCCACTGCTCGAGAGTCCAGCCTTCTGGTAGACCGCCTTCTGGTAATGGTAGCATTTCGGCGGAATTTATCTCGCCATCGCTCACTAAGCCGATTGATGATTCATCGTTGATAGTTGGCAGATAGAATTTATTGTGCAGGGTCAGAATTAATCCCATAAGGAAGCACCCGAGAGCTATTGACTGAAGATAAATTTGCACTTGATCTATCTGGAGTACTGGCTCTTGTGCTGCAATTCTAAACCATGGCGTGGTTTGATCTGGGCCTTCACCTTGTAGCACGGCTCGCCACTCGATTACCGATGTCTGCAACGCAGCCGGTAATTCATAACTCCACTCTTGCTCCCCAACTAGTGACGCGTTGACAAAAACAGATTCGCCTTCTACCAAACGCCACTCAACAGTCATTTGCTGAACGTCGATAGTCGAAATTAACATTGTGGTATTCTCTCCCAAATCTCTAGAAATAATTGGAGAGTAATCAGTGGCTAAACGTGGCAAATTATCCGGAACCTCTTGAGGTGTTATTGTTAGGGCACTGCTGATTCCAAAGAACGGAGTATTTTCATCACCATGATGAATGGATAGGTAAAATTCCGTAGGTTGGAGATTATCGGACTTCAGTGTCCAAGATGCCGTGTACTCGCTGGTTAGCGACGAACCCGATATTTCAACATAATTGTTGTTACCTCCGTGTTGGTCAGAGATAACCGTCCAGCCAGCATCTTCCGGTAAGTCACTGTGTCCCGTTGTGTCAGTAATTAGGAACAGGCCTACTTTATCCGAGGAGGTAAATTGTATGCCACTAACTTTGGCGGTTATCGAAACTGGTAGGTTAAGATACGCAGTACTATCTAGTGACAATTCTAAAGCTGCAGGAGAGGTTTGGTTTTGTGATGCGTCGCCGTGGCACGCACCCCCACACTGCATGTCAAAATTACCGTCTCCAACTCCACCGGGATTAGCCCCCCCGATAGAGGTGAACGCTAGAAGAATAACCATGACTGAAATTATCCTAACGCTATTCAATTTCACCCCTCCTCTGAAGTATACCAATAGAAATCATGGCAATACTAGAGATTAGTATCATAATACCGAGGACGAAACCTCCCGACTCGGATACGTCGCTACTGATCTCTGTATTGATTGCCACATCGAAGTCAACTATGGTCACGGCACCAGCAACCAATTCTTGTCCTCCAACAACCGGAGCAATAGTATAACTGGTGAGCCCAGCAACTATTGGCTTGTCAGTAAACTCAAGCTCTGTAGTGTTACCAACCCTCTCGCCGTTTCTGTAAACGATGAACTCTACGGTATCATCACCAGACCAACCCCACGACAGTGATACACCGGCAGGGCTGTTGGATACAATTAACCCAGATGCTGACGGGCCTGTGGTTGTTTGAATAATCTGGGTAACCGTGTCCACCAAGCCAAGATCGTCCTCAACGGTTAGTATTATGCCGATTGTCCCTTGTCCAATTATCTCTATTTGCTCTCCCACAACAATTCCTGAATTGCCCAAACTATCCTGATATTGCCAAAAATAATTGGCAACGGTACCGTCTAAATCGAACGATTTGCTACCATCGAGACGAATTATTTCCCCATCCCATAAATCTGCAGATAAAATCTCTACAACAGCGACTGGAGCAAGGTTATCGACGTTAACGGTATGTGTGTATTGCTGTAGTGGGCCATCATTGTCATGGTACGAAATCAACAGTGTCCAAGTTTGTCCTGCACCGAATAATGCTGCTGGAACTGTTGTTAAGTTGTCTAAACTACCTTCTCTAAAACCATTTCTTAGCCATTGTATGCTGGTCTCAATTTCATCACCGTCGGCATCGGTGAATATAGGGTCGACCGTTAAACCAGGCAAGCCATTATCAGCAAACGTCAAGTTGCTCGGTATTTCAGTGATAGTTAGTATTGGCAGGCTATTGACAACGGTAACAGATGCCTGAACGGATACTTGACTGACTGATTCCCCATCACTAGCCTTTACTGAAACAGACCAGTTATCGCCCTTGGAGGTATACTGAGCTGGTAGTGGATTTACTCCGTCGAGAGGCGGTTGTGAGGCGCCGTTTTTAGACCACGTTATTACCGGGTCATCTAATTCATCGCCATCTAGGTCGGTATAAGTATACTCGACTAATATCTCATCATCGGTTGTTATCTCAGCCGGTGAGATGGTTATCGAGTCAACTACCGGTGGTGAATTGCGGATTAGCACCGAGGATTCGTACCAGATTGACCAATCCTTTCCGTCATTTACTCTGACCTTCACAGTCCACAATTGCCCTTTTTGAGTCTCAACAGCCGGTATCGATGATGATACTTGACTGGTTAAAGATGACCCTACAAGCCATTCAATTTCAACATCAATGATTTGGTCGTTATCAAGGTCTTCTGCGGTATAGATCACCTGTAGGTTATCACTCGTAACCGGGTAAGTTGGAGAAATTTCTAATGATGATAATTCCGGAGGGCTGTTTATTTGTGTGGAATCACCAATCGTGATAACTTGTGATGACCGAGTTTCAGTGAGGGTACCATCACTCACTGTTACCTCGACACGCCATTCATCCCCGTGTCTAGTGGCAATAGATGGTACCGTAATGTCATCATTGAATTCGGTTACCAAAGCTCCGTCAAGATACCAATTTATCGAAATTGTGAGGACATCCTGATCATCGTCGGCTGCCGAGTAACTAACCGTCAAATCGTCACCTTGTTCTGGGGAGGCTGGAGTTATTATTGGAGCCACAAGACTCGGCGCCGAATTGGCAATCGTGACAGTATTACTGGTGACCGTGTTGCCATAGTCTGTTCCGTCGGAGGGCCTAATTGTTGCGTACCACTCCTGCCCCTTTTGGGTTTCACTAGCCGGGACAGACAAGCCGTTAATTGTCCCTTGAGGCAACGCTTGTGAATCACGATACCATGTTATCTCACTACCTGACTCTTGATCATTATCGGGATCACTGTAAGAATAGCTCAAGGACAACTGATTGGAGGTGACGGGATCGGTAGGGGCAAGTATAACGTTTGAAACCGATGGTGGGCCATTAACCGGAACGTTCTCTGGAAGTTGTACTACGCTGGTAGTCCACCTATCGCCACTATTGCCGCCGTTACCATTAGTCGTCATGCCAGCAACCTCAAAGGTGACTTGCCCTGCTCCAGCAGCGGGAGCTGTCCATTCAAAACTCCACGAACGATAACTGCTGCCTGTTATACTATGAGTAGCACTATTACCTTGGTTATTTACATTGACAAGCATAGCACCGATACCAGTGCTCAAGGTTCCTTTGTTTACTTCGAGAGAGAAACCCCCGCTCGAACCCGGGACTCCACCGCTGACATCTACTGTGAGTTGATACATGTTGCCTGCATCATATGAAGATGGCAGACCGGAAATACTGACACTAGCCGCATTTGAGCCTGTCTGTGAGTGGCAATTGCAGCCATATGCATGATTGAATACGCCCTGCTCATAGCCCTGTATCGCAGGCACAATTAGTAGCAGTCCTACTAAAGTGACAGCAACAATCACTCGGCGCTGACTCATAATACAACGAATGTCTTCGCACTATTGAAGATTTAGTGATAATTGTGCTTACAATAACCAGTTAGAAGTCAAGTAAGGATTTCTGCGACTTATTCTGACTAGAGTCGCTATCAGAGGTTTCAGGGGTTGTTGTATTTGTAGCCGAGTCGATGGCTTGCATGAGCTGAGTCTCACTCCAAACCGTTACTCCTAAGCTTTCTGCTTTAGATAATTTAGAGCCGGCGTTTTCACCAGCAATTAACACGTCAAGTTTCGCTGAGATTGAGCCAACTACTTTGCCACCTGCCGCCTTAACCATCAATTGTATTGCTTTGCGAGGCTGACTCAGAGTGCCAGTAATGCAGAATGATAGGCCGGCAAATTTGCCGCCCGACGCCACGGTTGGTTCCTCTGCTAATTGCAAATAATTGGCTAGTTCACTGATTAAATTGCGTCTCAACTCAAGACCATCCCTAACCTGTATAGCGACTTTTTCACCAACCCCATCATGTTGACAAAACTCACGAATTGCCGAATTCAGTTTGTGTGGTTTGCTATTGGCATCAAACTCAGGTCCAAATTCTTCGTCGCCATGCACCGCGTGTGCCCGCCTTAACCAATTGAACATGCCCGCTAAGTCCTTGACATGACTTGCAAATAACAATGCCAACTCTGGGCCTATTCCGGGTATTCCGAGTGCGTGAATAAATTTACTGAGAGTCATTTGCTTAGTCCGGTCTAATTCCGACAGCACATTAGTCGCAGACTTTTTGCCCATCCTCTCAAGGCTAGTTAATTGATCATGTGTCAGTTGATATAATCCTGATATTGAAGATATTAAATTTGCGTCTAGTAACTGTTCAACCAATTTTTCCCCAATACCGTCCATTTCGAGAGCCCGGCACCAGTATAGTATTGACCTGCTCGTCCTTGCATCGCATAATAGGTTATAGCATTTCAAAAATGCACCCTCTGTCACTAACTCCGAGTCACATGAGGGACATATCCTAGGCGGCACAATATCAATTGATTCTGGAAGTTGATAACTGAATACAGTACCATCTGCGTGTTTACGGTTTGCCATATCTTCTTGCTTGGCTCGACCAAGGCTCATCTCGATCTTTGGTATCACATCACCGCGCCGGACAATAAGTATCTTGTCGCCAATTTTCACATCTAATCTAGCGACCTCACCCGGATTGTGAAGCGTAGTGTTTTCGACAGTAACCCCACCAACACTTTGCGGCGCAATTCTTGCAACCGGAGTTACATTACCCGTTCTACCAGTTTGCCAATCGACACTCAAGAGCACAGAAGTTGCTTCTTCAGGGGGGAATTTCCAGGCTAATGCCCAGCGTGGATGATGGGCCGTCATGCCCAGGTTTTCCCGCTGTTGAAGATTGTCTAACTTGAACACAACTCCATCAATTTCAAAGGTATAATCAGCGCGCTTATTTACCCATTCTTTGGTATATTCGATCATCTCAGTTTGTGGGCTATTGGAGTCAAAAACCCGCCACGGTGCTGGTTCAATCCCGGCCTGTTGTAACCATGATAGCAGTTCACTGTCAAAGGTTGCTTGTGGCGCATCATCAACGAATTTCACATCGTATGCACAAAACACCAAATCAGCCGCTTCGGCTTTCCCGTCGCCGTGTTTCTGCCTTAGTGCACCGGAACATAGATTTCTCGGGTTAGGTGAAACATCGCGATATTTTTCATTGAATACCGCAAGCGGCATAACAACTTCGCCGCGTACATGACAGTTAGCTGGAATGTTTAGGCGCTGAGGAATATTTGCTACCTGTTTAGCGTTGAGAGTAACATCCTCACCCCGCTCGCCACTACCCCTAGTCGCAGCACGATGTAGATTACCTGCTACATATTCTAGAGATAACGCAGAACCATCTAACTTGGGCTGAGCGAGGAACCTCTTACCGCCGAAGGTGGATTGCGTAACAAAATGAATAATATCTACATCTTCCGTTCCCTTATCAAGAGAACGCATTGGGAATTGGTGGTCGACTTTTACAGTCCCCGGTAGCGGCTCTGGTCCAACTTCATGAAGCACTAAATTTTCCGGATCTAAGCTGCTAAGTTCATCCCACATCCGATCGAATTCGGCATCAGAAATCTCTGGTGCTGAGTGATTATAATACAGTTCGCGATGATAGCGAATGGCCGCAGAAAGTTCCTCAATTCTGCTCGCCTCGGCCATGATTTACCACCCTAGTCATAGGCTATGAATATCACGAAAATTGTAGACCCAATAGTTGGACATCCGCCAGCGGGCAGCGCGTCATTATTGCATGTGACATAACGCGTAAATGTATCTCTGCGACTACGGCAACCGTACATGAAAACATATGTCCTGCGTGAACATTACTGTCATCGTCAGCCCAGCTGCAGTGGATGTGAGTAAACGGCTTACCATCCTGTGTCCGCGCAATGTTTCCAGACAGACTCACCAGTTCAGCGGGTTGACTAAGTTCCCTTTTGATGTATATTCCATCGTTATTCATGTACCCATATATGTTACTGCGAGTCCTGCCAATGCCGCTTGTTATAGCAACCGCACTGAGTCCTAATTCATCTGCTAAATTCTGTAATGAAGCATGAATTTCTTCACCCGGATCAATTCTCACTAGCAGATCATCCCCACTTCTCGTCCATTCCATGCCAATTCCACTGGTATGCGCCTATTGGTAATAGCGGTCATTCCGATTCTTTGTCGATATGATAAAAACGTGCTATTGCATGTTTGGCTTGCTCCAAGTCATGATAATTCCCCCCCAGTGGCAAGGGTCCAAAGATTCCCCACCCTTTGCGCAGTAACATTATTCTACGCTTTGGCTGTTTTTTAGCTAAACGAAGACTGGACCACTCATATCGCTGGCCGTCAGCGAATAGGTGAGTAGAAGTTACTGCATAACGCTTGGGAACCAGCAGATAAATAATGTGTAAAGCCAGCAAAGAATCCCAAATTATGCCATAAATTATGGGTGTTTTGGATAGAGAGATTAGTGCCCAAGGTAAACTCATCATTGCCGCCATAGAAAATAAATTGCCCCATTGACGAATTACTTCGTGTGTTCCCTCACTAGCCCATGCGTAACCACCACCAGGCAATTCACCGAAACTAGGAACATCGCGCTTTTGTTTCGTAAGCCAGAATGCATCCCATATGACGATGATTGCTAGCACAACGATAATGAATGCGGCAAATGCTTCGGCTGAAGGAAGGTTGATTGTCGACAAGGTAATCACTCTCCCAGACCTTTTCTTGAACGTATGACATACATTCCTGCAACTATTATGCTAACGACAATAAGAATTAGCGTTAGGGAATCAAACTGGCCGTCGTTATTACCTTGACTGCCCTCTAAAATGTCGGGTATACCATCGCCATCGTCGTCTTGGTCTTCGAATAGCTCAGTAACCTTGCCAACTGGACAATTCAGTTCATCCGGTTGGCCATCTCGGTCAGAATCTTGCCATGCACAGGGATCAACCGGCCATTCATCACGAGAATCTATGATCCCATCATTATCATCATCTGAATCATATACATCAGGGCCACATGAGCGACTTAATGTCAAATCAAACCATGTTGCATCATTGCATGTGGAGAGATAGTCACTATCTGAGTCAAGTAGCAGGACCTCAATGGGTACTATTTGCTCACTTTGGGCCTGATTATTATCGGTAACTCTGATTGTTAACAAGTAATCACCCGGGGCATTTATGGTCAATAAGTGAGTGTGATTACGCGCAGTGTGAGTGTAAAATTCACTACCATCACCGTCAATTAATATCCATTGATAAGTTAACTCATGTGAGTTGTCGTTATCATCGGTGGCGATTATGGTTGATTCAAATGGTACTGTTTGCATCACTACAGCAGTAGAATTTGGGGTGACAGAATTAATTTGCGGCGCCTGATTTTCCAGCAGCACAAATAAGATTGGTGATGATAAATCGACTACCTCAATAAATGAAAGTGATCTTGTCTCGACTGGGTGACCACTTGAATCTGCATTAATGTAAAGCGTTACAAGACTAACATCATCAATTAATTGTTCATGTCGGGCTTGTAATTTAACTTGTAGTTCGACGTACTTACCATCTGCTTGCATTGTAACCTGATCTCCATTTGAGTAGGTTAGGTTGATGGTATAATTACTCGGTTTTACGACTCCCGAATAAGTAGACTGTAATTGTATGGCCTGAAAAAATTCTATGCTTGCGCCCTCATAGACTGATACTTCTTGATTCAATGGAATATCGATAAACTTGACAGAAATTAAGCCTGAAACGTCAATTGCGCCCGATATTTCCCCCTTATTGAAAATTAAGGGGTAGTTATCGATTGAGAGCGCAGTTGCTGACAAAATGGTGCCGTTGAGAATTTCCATTGGAGCAGTCGTATCCGCACCGTCTGCATGTAAATCAAGCCCAACAGCGTAGTCGGTAATTGTAACATTACGTAGGTGAACCGAATCTGAATAACGACCGTGATGACTAATCAGTGCGGTTCCAAAACCTTGTCCTTGTAAGGTTAGGTTGGATATTATCCCTGCTGAACTATCAAAATCTATTGCTGGGGCACCTGTCAATCTAACTGATTTGAGGTCTAGAGCACGATTATTCGCCCCACTGATTCCTGCTGCACCGCCAACGACTCCGTTTACGTCCTTTATTGACAAATCCCCATTGATGTAGTCAAGCTTGATGATATTACCTGCGCCGTTAAATCTAGTTGCGTCTATACCTTGTATCAAACCAGCAACGTTGGATAGCATCAATCCATTAGAAGAATCTTGACCAATGACAATTCCTGTTGCAGTCAGATTTGCATTTTCCGCCCTTAATGCCGGCCCATTACAACGGTATAGTTCGATATTATTGAGTTCGAGTTGGATAGTTGTCTCAACCACATCAATGCAGGCACTACTTGCATCACTGAGTACTGAATTAGCTATCCTAAACGTGCCCCCGTTTTGTTCATTAATTTCAATTAAGGCCCTAGAAGATGATGACCGAGAAATAGATACATCACTAGCCTCAAAATTTCCTCCTTCAAATATTACTGCCGGCGAGCTTTCCAACAGTGTTGTTCCCGCTAAAACCACATTGGAATACTGTGACTCCATTATCAAACCAGACCAACGGTCTCCAAATCCGGTTGAAGAAAAAGTTGCTGAGGAGGCCTCTAAGGATCCGAGTATAGTAATTTCCACCCCATCTGATATTCTTACTGCAACGCCGTCTGTAACAGTCATTGTGCGGCCTACTGGTATGGTTAAATCGGTTTTAAGATAGTACGGACTCCATGTCGATTCGAGCGTGATGTCGACAGCATTGATCTCCTGTGCGTCTAGGGTCGATACAATGAATTGATGGGATTTTGGAAAGGAGGTGTTCCAAGTAATTAACTCATAAAAATCCTCAAGTTGTAGAATGACATTTTGGTTAACTCCTGCTATGTCTCCCTGTGAATCAACCAATCGAGCAATCGATTCTATTGTCACTTCTCCTGACAGATTAGTGTAATACTGCGTGCCATCAAATTGAATGATTGCGCTGGGTATTGGAATGCCTCTATCAACAACTGAGATTTGTAGTTCAGCGGTAATCGTGAACGATGATGTTGTAGGTACAATCAAATCTCCTGTTGCTCCGCCGTTTTCGTTGACAAGTTGACAACCCGAGCCGATGGTGACCTGCTGGGTGAAAAATAGATTCTTTACCCTCTTTTCACCATGACAATTCCATACAACTGATGAGTCAATGGTGAAATTTGCGTTTTGATTATGACTAGATATTTCACTGGAATCATGTAGTATGATTGATGCTGATATAATTGTTGAATTTAGCCCGGTGATTTGCGCATTATTCTCTATCACTATCGATTTTCCTGGATACAACTCAAGGATAGTGTTTTTTAATTGCAGTTTAGCATTATCTTGGATGGTGAGATTACCAGAAATTGGTTGGGTCGAGTCTAATGATTGTAGAGTAATTGCGGCGTTACCTGATATTACCCAGTCGCCGTTAGGAATAACTGGGACCTGTACTACTTGGCCGGATACGCCGCCAAACAGTTCTTGCTCCACACCGACTCCCTGTACAGTAGCAAGGGCGAGAGAACCGCTAGAGAACAGTGGGAGAGTTGCTTCTCCGTTTTCATCAGTTGTCATCTCAAAGGTATTTACAACAACTACTGTTTCAACAACATTTCCTGTCATATCAGTAAATCCAACGGTTGTCATCTGGAAATAATCACGGGTTGCCACGGCAATGTCGAGATTAGGATTGTATCCGTAATACACTGCGCCTTGCCCGGATGCATCACTGTAGCTCGGATTGGTGTTAATTGTAACAAATTCTAGGAGGTATGCGGTCGAGCCAGCGCTGATTTGAAGCGGTTTATCGTGCAATTGTGCGGTTAATTGATAGGTGCTCAGGCGAGAGTTCTCTGAAAGGATTAGGCCATTCTCTTGATATTTTGTCGTTATCGTAGCAATATTGGCCGTGCTGTCAATTATTTCCGTGCCGATAGAATTACCACCGAGATTCGCGATTGTGTTGGCAACAAATGTGGTACTTCTCATCGTAACTCCAGTAGAGAAATTTTCCGTCGTCAAACTTCCAACTTGAGCGGTTGTATACCAGGCTTGAACCCCAATCGAAGAAGTGTCAGTGCTGTCATATTGTTTAGCTATATTGAGGCCGTCGATTGAATGCACTCCACCAAGCAGGTCAAGCCCAATGGAGTACTGTGCTGTCAACATGAGGTTGTTTTGTCCGGTAAATTGCGTATGAGTATCACGAATAACAATCCCCGCTCGCTCTGCAGTGATACTACTATTATCGATAGTCAAACTCCCATGGCTGATTGAACGTATTGCGTAATTCTCTGCGCTTATGTCTGATTTGGCTAGTGAATGGTGACCTGCCCCTGATAACGACACGCCCATTGATGCGTTGATTATTGAGACATTGTCAAGAATGCAGACTCCAAGGCAATCTTGTTCCACAACGGCATTTTGCCTAACATCATTAGCTGTGAATACAATATTTCGCAGTTCAGTTTGAGATGCGGCGGTAGATTTTGCCAGTCTTGAGCCTTCAACTGCTACGGATGCCATAGTAAAATCGTCTGAATCGCCCATGTTTGCCAGCAAATTTACCTGGTTACCCGTTACGTTAGATGCATGAAATGCTA
>MDTC01176870.1_pt1 | contig 18992 bp, 21 predicted proteins | sample 811181 | NCBI WGS metagenome assembly MDTC01 (sample SAMN05326644, study PRJNA326480) | marine metagenome | isolation source: seawater | place: Pacific Ocean: North | collected 2011
ACGAGGAAGTCAAGGAATCCGATGACGAGGAAGTCAAGGAATCCGATGACGAGGAAGTCAAGGAATCCGATGACGAGGAAGCCGCAGGAACTGGACTCAAGCCTCTCAAGCCTCTCAATCTGAAACTGAACGAACCAGTTGACTTCACCTACGAAGGGGTCGCATACAAGCGCACCTTTGACGAGGAGAAGGACTCGTGGATTGTTGAAGACAGTGATGAGAATGAGATTGGCGAGTGGATTGAGACTGATTCTGATAGTTGGATCAACTGGGATGAAGAATGCTGGGAGGAGATCCACAAAGAACATGAAGATTACACTGGAGAAGAATAGAAGTTAAAGAAGACAAGACAAAAAACAAAGACAAAAAAAACAACAAAAACAACAAAGACAAAAAAAACAACAAAAACAACAAAGACAAAAAAAACAACAAAAACAAAAAAGACAAAAAAAACAACAAAAAACAAAAAAAAACAAAAAAACGACAAAACAATAAAAGACAAATAAATGCTATATAGTAGATTAATCTACTATTTTTTATGTATTATTTTTTAATTAGAATATTTAAAATATATAAATATATGTTGTATTAACTAATTAATGGATGAGCCAGAAATTTTGGGATATTTTATTGAATCTATTTATAATTCAGAATTAAAAAATAGATTACCATTAAAAAATGATTTTTATAAATTTAAAAATAAATTTATAAAAGTGTATAATAAACAAAAATTAACAGATGATAAATTACAAATTAAAAAACTAAAAAATGAGATTATTCAAATAAAAAAACAGAATATAATATTAAAAAAAAAGTTATATAAATTACTAAGATATAAACCATCAGAATTAAAAATAGGAATGAAAGTACTTTATATGGACAAAAATACAAATAAATTAGTAGAATGTAAAATAATACATATAGATAATACAATTATACAAGGAGAAGAACCATACTATACAATTCAATTTACAAATGGGAATGAAAGGCAAACTGAAATAACCTATTTATATCCAATTAATATGTAAAATTATAAATCTCCATAAACATAATTTCTTAAATTTTTTTTTTTACATTGATATATATGTTTATTATATTCATTAAACATATATGTTTTATTACAAATATTACAATATTGATTATTTAATAGATTAATATTATTATCTTTTTCTTTTTTAAAGTTTTTAAAATAAGATAATATTAAACCCATAAAATAATATAGAAATAATTTGAAATAAAATTGTTCTTTTTTAAAAAATTTGAAATTAGTTGATTTTTTTTTAAATAAAATTTTTAAGATGTCCCTTATTTCACCAAATGTTCCAGAAGGATTTGAAATTGTAAATGGTATAGGCCCTCATTTACAAATACAATTTATAGAAAAAGTAAATGGTAAAATATACTCCAAAAAAGAAGCATTTATATTTAAAAATAAAATAAAAACGATTGATGATTTAGAAGATTTAAATATTTATCCAGTAAGTAAAGATTATTTAGAAATACCTAAAAATACAATAGGAATTTTAATATATGGTTTGCAATATGAATATGAAACAAAAGAAGAAATAATGAATATGTATATAGAAAATAGAAGAGAATGGGATGATAGATATGATACTTATCCTGGAATAAAAGTATCTACAGATTATCAACCAAACTTTATTAAATTTGGAATTGATTCCAAATTAGAATTTAATGAAAATATAAAAAAATTTAATTCTCATTTATTTGTTAAAATAAATTTTAACGAAAATGGAATTGAATCAATTAAATTAAAAGAATCATTAACAAAAGTGCATAGTTATCATGAAGAATATGTAAAAGTTGTAGCACAAGAATATATAAAACAAGAAGAAAGAAAACAAGCAATAGAAAAAGTTAAAAATGATCTAAAAAAAAAAGAGACGATTGATTAGTTTTTACCATAAATAGTATTTACTTGATTATTAACTCTCATAAAAGTAGTACATTTAGATAAATCTTTTAAATTTTTAGAATTAACATAAGTACAAGTAGAACGAATACCTCCTAATAAATCATCTACTGTGTTTGAAACATCTCCTCTATATTGTAATTTTACAGTTTTACCCTCAGATGATCTATATTTAGAAACTCCTCCATAATGTTTATTCATAGCAGTATCAGAACTCATACCATAGAATATTTTATATTTTTTATCATCTTCTTCTATTAATTCACCACCAGATTCTGTATGACCAGCAAACATAGAACCAATCATAACAAAATCGGCACCTGCTCCAAATGCTTTTGAAGCATCTCCTGGACAAGTTATACCTCCATCAGAGATTATATATCCACCACACCCATGTGCAGCATCTGCACATTCAATAATAGCAGATAATTGAGGCATTCCACATCCGGTTTGTAAACGAGTTGTACAAACAGAACCAGAACCAATACCAACCCGAACTATATCTACTTTTGCATTTATAATTAATTCTTCCACCATTTCTCTACTAACAACGCTCCCAGCAATTAAAATACAATTTGGAATTAAATTTCTAACTTTTAAACAAAAATCTACTAATTTTTTTATATAACCATTAGCAATATCAATACAAATAATGTTACATTTATTAGGTGATATTTTGTATAATTGTTCTAATTTATTATAATCTTCATCTCTGATTCCAATTGATATCATATAATTATTATTTGTATTTTCGGGATATTCATTTATATTTAAAAATTTATGAAAACATGTTAACATATTGTAATTATTTAAAGTATCGTACATTTCTACTGTTCCAACTGTGTCCATATTAGAAGCAATAATAGGTATTCCTTTCCATAGTTGTTTAGAATGTGGAAATTTAAATTCTCTTTCTAGATTAATGTCATTTCTTGATTCTAATATAGAACGTTTTGGTCTAATTAGAACATCGCTAAAATCCAATTTTAAATCTTGTTCGATTTTCATTTATAATTTAATAAAAATTAAATTTTTAACTTTAAATATATTTATTTTTATTTAATATAATTATTTTTTTAAATTTACCTTCTTCTGGCTCGGGTCTGATGTATTGTACTATCAATTATTTGGATTTGTACATCATTACCAGTTCTTTGCGAACCAATACTAAATAATTCTATATTAGATTTATTATAATATAATAAAAAAAATATAATAAAAATTACAAATATTTTAATAATCGTAAATTTCATAAATATATATATATATATATTATAGATATTTATAATGAATATAGAATATATTGCAAATATTGTTTCTATAATAGGAACTTGTTGTGGTTTATTTTCTAGAATACCGCAAGTATATAAAACTTATAAAAGTAAATCAGCAAAAGATTTATCTAGTCAGACAATTATTATTAATATGACAGCAAATAGTTGTTTTTTATTTTATTCAATAGTTCATCAACAATATCCTATAATGTTAAATTGTTTATCAGTAATAACATTAGAGGGTTCATTAGTTTATATGAAAAAAAACTTTGGAACTATTAAAAAATCTTCAAGTGGAACAAGTTTAATAGATTTAGATGTTTCTATGAGTGAAGAAGAAACTAATTAAATCCTCTCTTTTTAAATAAAATAATTTGAAATTCTATTAATTAAATTAATTAATCGATTATAAATAATAATGTCTACAACTACATATACTCGTCAAGAGTTAACTTTAAAAACAAAAGAAGAATTAAGAGATATTTGTAGAAGTGATAGAGGTAAATATTATGGTTTTAGTTCTTTAACAAAGGGACCATTAATAGAATTTATTTTAAAGGGTGGTCTGGTCACAACTAATAATAGAATAATCGGAGGGACGCGGTCTAGAGGGGCAAGACAAAGGGCACAAGGTCAACCATTAACCCAACCAATATCTAATCCAGAACCGGATGAAGATGATTTTTCAGATTTATCCGAGATGTTTTCTGAAAATTTAGGAATATATAAAAGAGAATATGATGATTATGGAATAGAAGAAGATAGTGAATTATTTTCAGCTAAACCAGAATTTGAAGAAATAGATAGTTTTGTTAATGATGGAATAATTAAAATAATAAAATCACTTGATCCAAAAAGTTCAGTATTTTATGAACATTATGAAAATGTTGATAAATCTGAAATGTACAGTTTATATAAAAAACAATTATATAGAAAGTATGGAAAATTAGGAAAAGAAGAAATTTTACTACATGGAACTAATGAATGTAATATTAAAGAAATATTAGAAAATGATTTTTCATTGACTATTAATGCTAAACATGGAACTGCTTATGGTAAAGGAATATATTTCACTAATAATATTCTAAAAGCATTAGATTATTCAGAAAGGGATAAAAAAACAAAATATGTTATTATGACGCGAGTTTATATAGGTGATATTGTACCGGGAACTATAAGTATGGATATACATCCTACAATGCCTAATAGTGATAAAAGATATGATACTTCAGTTGATTGTCCAAATAATCCAATCCAATTTATAAAAAAGAACAATAATCAATATAATATAATTGGTGTAATGAAAATTAATTTATCTAAAAGTGATGTTTTAAAATTAAAACTAAATCCATTAAATTCACATTTAAAGATTATAAATAAAACAAGTGAAAACATTACAGTTTATTTTAGTCATACAAAATTCCAAATGAATAATAAACCACAAGGTAAATATATGGGAAAATTAAAACCGAATTCATTTGGAGGTTATAATACAGCATACAATCATAATTTTGCTTGCTTTAATAGACATGGATGTATAAGATTAATTACTATAACACAATTGAAAACAAAAATAGAATTAACAGATTAATATTATTTGTAATATTCTAATATTCCGATTGAAATAATTAACATTATAATAAGCCATAAAAAATAATAATAATAATCTATTATTTTTCCATAAAATATAACATTTATCATAATATTTTTTATTTTTTTTTTTATAAGTATATAATATTATTTTTTTAATATCTTTTCTTGTATTTTACTAGACCATAAATTAATTTCAGATAAAACAAATTTCATATCTTTATATCCAAGTCTAATTGCATCTTTTAATTTATATTTATTATCATATGATGGTTCATTAATAAATTGTGAATATAGTACCCATGATTCAAAATTTTCATCTATTTCATATATTCCTGCAAGATCTCCATAATGTGAACAATCAAATCCATATATATATTCTAAAGGATTATTTTTAAATTTTCCGGAGAATGTTACACCACCGTGTGGATTCCAATTATTGAGTAAATCAATTTCATTATCCATTTGTTCAACAATATTTTTATTAAGATATATATATCCACAAAGTCCCACATCATGACCTCTTTTTATTTCAAATTTAAATCCTTCTTTAGTTACATTTTTATAAGGTAATTGTTTATTTTCTTCAGTTATAAATTTTTTAAAACATTCTTCTAAACTGTGATTCAAGACAGTAGCTGGGGGTATTCCCTCCTCGGTCATGATCGATTTAGTTATTTAATATTTAAATAAATAATATTTAAAAAAATAAAATTTCAAATTATTTAAAAATTTAAGTTAAAATTTATATAAAAAAAATGAATCTATTTTTAGATTTAAATTTTCCAATGAATCCAAAAAATGGAGCGTATTTTGAATATAAAAATACAAAATTTGTATCATTATATAATAGTATAATAGATTCATATGGAATTTATATAGTTGATAAAGATTATTATGATATATATTGGAGTCCTTTAAAAGAATATATATATCCAGAAATAAATTGGGAATTAATATGGAAAGAAATGGATTATTGTTTATATGGATATATGAGAAATTATGAATTTAGTATAAGTATAAATGGTCCAGAAATAAAATTTATAAATTCAAAATTATAATTTGATATTTTATTATAATAAGACTATTTAATAATAAGACTATTTAAAATGCCGAGTCCTGCGGCAAAAAGAAGAAAAAATGCTCGGAATTCTATGATAGAAGATGGTAAATCAAAAGATGATATACCAAGTAAATTTATAATAAAAGATTTTATATGGAAAATAGAGTGCGTTGTTTGTAAAACTGAAATATATTCATTAAAAAAAATTAAATCTGATAAAACATTAAAAAAACATGTTACGGTATTTTTAGATGGTGATTATAAATATGTAGCACCGCGGAATTATAATGATAGTGGTATTTATGATAAATTAAATGTATGTTGGTATTGTTTTGAATGTAAATAAAATAAATAATATTATATTATAATATATTTTTATGACAATTGAAAAAAATAAATCATACTTAAAAAAAAATATAAAACAATATAGAAAAATAATAGAAGATTTAAAAAATAAAGAATTATCACAAATATATAATGAAAATATATTTAATTCAATTTTAGAAGATAATATTTATAGCTATACTGTTTATTATAAATATTATAAATATACTTTAATAAAAAACTATATAAATAAATATAATAAATATATAAATTTAGAAAAAAAGAAAATAAAAGTTGTATATTGTTTAAATAAAATAAATTTGATAGGCGATTTAATTGAATTAATTGTTAAAAAAATATGTTAGATTATTATGGTTCAATAGTAAAATCAGATAAAGAGATAGATACAGAAATAATAAGTAATTATATAAATAAATGCAATGAAACATATATAGAAAAACTAATTTCAGATTTAAGAAAAGAAGATAAAATACATAAAAAATATAGTATATCTGGTTGGAATGTTTTTGGTAGAACATCTGTTTTATGGGAAATAGATTTAATATTTAAAAAAAATAAAGAAAAAAATGAAAAAAAATTAAAAACTTATTATTGTTTAGATAAATATTTTATTTTAAATGATATAAAAGATAATGATATAATAACAAGTATACTATTAATTTATGACCAGACATTTTAAAAAATTTAATCAAAAAAAAAAAAATGTGAGAAAACCAGAAGTAGATTCAAAAAGAATAGTAGGATTTACTACATTGAAAAATCCTATTTATGGTTCCAAATCAAATTTAATTAAACCATTAACTATAAATTCATTAGCACCATTTGATTTATATGATAAAAAAGAAGAAGAATATAAAAAGAATGAATTAAATATATTTAAAAAGTATACTAATAATTTATATAAAAGTTTGTGGGATGAATAAAGTAATATTACTACCTACAAATAGTTTTTATTTAGATGTATTAGAATATATTTATAAATTAGATAATAATATTAAAGATATTTTTTATCATGGTAATATTGTATCTGATTACTACAATTATAGAGTTCAAAAAGAATTAAAAAAAGAAAAATTATTAATGCCGGGTTTATGTAATGGTGAATTCATTTTTAATGATAACAAAATAGAGTATGAACATAAAATTCATAAAGATAAAAATGATCAAATAAAGACATTATTTATAAATGAAGGAAGTGGAAAAGACGTTATATTAACTGAATTAGTATTAAAAAATGATAATAAAGATATATTAATAGAATTTTGCGATGAATCAAAAAAAATAGGTGAAAGTAAAAGGAAAAAAAATAAAGAAAAATCAAAGGAAACGATAAGGATTTATTATTATAATGAATATTGGCAATTATTATCAAAAAGACCCAAAAGACATTTAGAAACTATTTATTTAAAAAAGGGTATAAAAGAAAATATTCAAAATAATATATCAACTTTTTTTGATATAAAAACAAGGAATGAATATTTATCATTTGGGATACCTTATAAAAATGTTTGTTTTTTATATGGAGTACCTGGTTCTGGCAAAACGAGTTTAATAGATTCAATTGCTTCTGAATTTTCTTGTGATATTTATATATTACCGTTATCGGGAGATATAGATGATACTAAAATAATGTCGGCATTATCAAGTATGAGAAATAAAAATGATGAAGAAGAAGAAACAAAAAAAATTATTTTAATAGAAGATATAGATTGTATATTTGAGGATAGAAAAGAGGGAGATTCAATGAAAAACAATTTAACTTTACAAGGATTATTAAATTGTTTAGATGGTTTTACTACTTTAGAGGGTTCATTAATGTTTATAACTGCAAATAATCCGTCTTGTTTGGACGATGCATTAATTCGTTCTTGTAGGGTAGATTTAAAAATAGAATTGGGTTATGCTGATAAATATCAAACAGAAATAATGTTTAATACTTTTTTACCTGAACAAAATGATAAATTTGATGAATTTTATGAAAATATTAAATATAAAAAATATACTACTGCAATGTTACAAGAGTTATTATTTTTTAATAGAAAATGTGATAATATATTAGATTATATTAATGAATTTAGTGATATAATTAAAAAGAATGATTGTAAAAAAATCCAGGAAGATAAAAAAAAGAATGATACAGATGAAAATATGTATTCATAAATTAAAACATTTTTTCATCATTGATATTTATTTTTTGTCCTATACCAGGATTAGGTGCTCTACCTTGAAATGGTATTTTTTTAACTTCGAATGAGTTATCGTTATTAATAATTAATATTTGTATTTGTCTATATTTGTTTTCTCCTGAATCACAATGTTTTCCAAAAGCTCTAGACATTCCAACATCAATTCTCCATAAACGATTATCATATAAAGAATTTAAATATTTATCATTCATAAATTGTGGGGTGTGTGCTATAACAATACCTTTAATTGGTTGAATTGTTTTATTTCTTTTATTTAATATTTGTAATAATTTATTAAATCCTTCTGGTGTATTTTCTCCTTCTCCGTCATCTTCCCCATATAATCTACACCAGAAAGGTGATAAATCGTCGTCTTGTCTAAAAATTTCATCAAATATATCTTCTTCTAATTCAGATGATTTATCAACCAACCAATTTTCTACAGTTTTATTGATTTCATTTATAGTATATTTAAGTGCTAAATCGTGACTTATACCACCATGTACAAATAACCAACTTCCAACAATTACTATACTTTTTTTATATTTAGAATAGTGTTGTGAAATATTATTACCTCTACCAAAAGCTTTTAGTCTTTCATGATAACCATTTGGAAATCCATCATTTGTTTTTTTTAAATGTTTTTTTTCTTTTGGAGCAAATTCAAGAAATTCTTTTGGAGAAACATATCTAAAGTCTTTATCAATATTCATTAATTCATGATTTCCTAATAATGTAATAACTCTACCTCCAAATTTTTTAGCTTTATTGTCTAAAATTTTAAATAATTTAATAATAATCATATTACTACCTTCATCATCGTCTACATCATCATAATCTTCAATACAATCATTGACCCAATTTTCTGGTCTACATCTATCAATTTGGTCTCCAGTTTGAACAATCCAAGTATCTTGTCCTATCCATTCTATTGTATTTAAATTTAAATTATAAGGAAAAATATTATCGGGTATAACTTTAGCTAATTTTAAAGAGAGTAAAGTTACTCTTAAATCCCCATGAACATCTCCAATAGCAATTATTTTTTTAACAGGTGGATATATTCCAATTTCATCATATTTATCAGTATTTTTATTTTTAATTATAGTATTCGATTGGTTTTCTAGATTATTTTTCATTTGTTTATGATTATGGTCTTTAATTGCTTCTTTTTTTTCATTACTAGTTATAGGTTCAGACATTCGTCTATCTCTTGTAAAAGTTATGTTATTTTTTGGAATATTTGTTCTATTTGATTTTATATTTGGAACAGATTGTCTTCTATTAAAATTGATTGATTTAACATCTTTTTTATTGTTATTTTTATAAACATTCATTTTTTGTAAAATAAATTCTTTAATAACTTGAATCATGTCATTTCTATTTTTTATTTTTACATTTTTATGTAATTCATATTTAATTATTATTTTTTTTTAAATCTTCATTAGATAAAATATCAAAATCTATATTATTTAATTTCATAAAAATAAATATATACAATATTTTTTTAAATTATATATTATAATGAACGAATGGATTTATTACGGGTTAGTTGCTGCTTTATTTATTAGTATAAAAGATATATTATTTACAGATTTAATCAAAAAGTATAATTATATAGATTTAATGATAATAACAAATATAATTTTATTTATATTAACAATAGGATATTTATGTTATACAAAAAAAAAAGTGAAAAAAATAGATAAATTAGATATATGTAAGTTAATATTAAAAATATTTATAATATATTTAATAATTGATCCTTGTATTTATATGTCTATAAAGAAAACAGATAATCCAGGTAGTGCTAAAGCAATAGTTAATTTAAATACAGCTTTAACATTTATATTAAGTATTTATTTATTAAATAAAAAGTTTACTTATAAAAATTTATTATTTATATTAATTATAGTTATATTTTCGTTACTATTAAGGTAATAAACAAATATTTAAAATAATCATTATAATAAACTATATTATTATTTAATATTCGTGAGAGTCATGATCTTCTGAATCTTCATACTTTTTATCATTAATATCATTAAATCCTTTTGTGTCTGTTTTTGAATGATCCATTGGATTTAAAGAAGAAAAATCCATTTTATCATTAAAAACATCTTGTGATTGTTCTGTGCTATTATAAATAGTTTCTAAATATTTACTTCTCTCAAATTCTAATTCATCTGCATATGCTGAACTTTCTAAATATTTTTCTCCCTTCTCTTCGCCAATTCTATACCAATTTGTAGCACCAATATTTTGTAATTGTTGTTTTGCATATCTTTCATCTCCATCCATTTGATCAAATTCATTTAATAAATTTTGTTTTTCTCTTTCTTTTTGTTTACTAAGATTTAAATTAATATTATCTAAATCAATTGAATGAATCCATCTTTGGTCATTAAAATCTTGAATAATATTTAATATAATATCTAATAATATATTTGTTATTAAACTAATATCATCATCTTCATCTATTGAATCACAATAATTTATAATATCTATAAAAATACTCATTAATGAAAATGATAAAATTAATTTAGTATTAAAATCATCTAAATAAGTACTATTATTACTATTAATTATATTTATATTTTTAGTATAAGAATTTACTATATTTTGTAAATAATTTATATCAATATCAGAATCATTTAAATATTCATAAAATCCATTATCTATTTTTTTATTATTTTTTTCAATATAAATTAAATTATGTAATAAAAACTCTTTTTCTGATAAAAAAATTTCTAATTTAGGTTTATTTGTATCAGTTAAATTCCAATTTTTAGGTGTAATAGTATGAAAAACATTTTTAGTTAATTTATTAAAATGATTAAGATTTTTATAGTTACAAATTCGTGATATAGTATATTTAACTATATTAATATATTTTTTAATAGTATCTATTGAACCATTTTTAACTATATTTGCTAATAATATATTAATTTTATTTAATTTAATATTATATGGTCCTGTTTTATTTGTAATTTCTTGTTTTCTGGTAGATTCAATAAATGATGATGTAATTAAATAATTATTTATTCTATTTGTATAATCTATTATTGTATCAAATAACTTAGAAATAGATTCTTTATAAATTTCACTTATATCTACTAAATCGTCTAAATAATTTGTAAAATAATTATAAATATTTTTAATATCATTGTCTGCCATTAAATTTGGATTACTATTTATAAAGGAAATCAGACTATTCACTTTGTATATATTTTCATTTTTAAAATAATTATGATTAATATTAAAATAATTAAATTGATTTTTTTTTATAATATCATTTAAAATTTTAATAAAATTTTTTTGATTTGGAGTTTCTTTGTTTTTACAAATATTAATTTTAGTATCAATTTTTAAATCATCTGAAATAATTATATTAGTTTTAATATCAACTATTAAATTATTATTATAATCATAACAATATTTTTCAAATATTTTATCATATGATTCTTTATTTTTAGTAGAGTCGTAAGTATTCTCACTAAATAATTTAGGAAAATTATTAGTGTATATTCTCTTTGGTTTAGTATTTAATAATTTTAAATTTACATTATTTTTAATATTATAATTATACATAAATAATGATATTTTATCAATGTTTTTACTAGAATAATAATCATAAATATCAGATATTAATTTTTTTAATTCAGAAAAATTAATATTTTCCCCTCTAAACATTTTATTTTGATTGTCCCATCTATAATTATTAAATAAATTTATAAGGTCTGGGTCATTCATAGAATTTAGAAATTCAAATATTAAATTGTTAAAATATTTGTTATCTAAATGTACTCCATATAAATCATTTACATAATTAACAAATTTATAAAAAGAACTATTATTTTGTATTTTTGAAATTTGTATATTTAATTCTTTATATAAATCTTGATAATTATTTTTATTTATTTTTTTAATTAATGCTATATTTTCTAAATATAAAGTACCATCATAATTTTTAAAATAAATTTCTTTATCTTCTGGACTATTTATTTTATCTATTATTAATTTATTAATATTTTTTATATTAATATTTGTTGGCAATGGTTTGTATGAAGACCAATAATTTTTAAAATATAATTTATTAGATAATTCTTTAAAATTTTTAAATAATCTAATTCTTTCAAATATATTATTATATTTAGATGATAAAATATGTTTTATAGTATTTATTATTTGTTCTCTTGGTCCAGGTATATTTGGATTTTTTTGTTCATCTAAAAATATTTTAATATTTTTCCAAAATGCGTCTTTCCTATATTTATTAGTTAAAACTTTAATACGGTTTATTAAATAATCTACTACTTTAATTGATATTATATCACTATTAGATTCTTCTTTAATAAATTTATATTTATTAGTTGTTAAATCAAGTAAGTTTAATTCAATACTATTTCTTGTAGTATATTCAGGTATTGCTGTTTGAAAATATATTAATATAGATATAAATAAGAATAATAATTTATTAGAATAAATAAGATAATATTTCAGTATTTTTATTGTTTTAGAATTTTTTTCATCTGAAATCATTGGATGATTTTTAATACTTACATCTATGACTTCATATCTATCATTTGCTAATAAATCATTATTTATAACTTCATATAAATCTATTATTTCTTTTTTATCAATATCCGTTAGATAAATATTAATTTTATTAGAAATTAATTCTATTAAATCTTTTGTTTTTTTTTGCTCTTTAGTAATATTAATAAATATATCTTCATCTATTTCTTCAGACAAAGATGACATTTGTATGGGTTTATTATCTTCATCGAATCCTTGATATATAGATTTTTTTTCAAAATCAATAAATTCACTACAAAATTTACAATAAATAGAACCATCTTTCGGAGGTGTTGCGAAATTATTAATTAATGAATCATATGAACTTTTATCATCTGTTACATTTGTAGAAAATAAATGATGTTTACATATTAATTTATTATTATCATGTATATTATATAAAAAATTAGGATCTTCTGCGTCTCCTTTTGGTTCTCTAGAATATTTATTTATTAACTTTTTTATATATATATTTTTAATTGGTATTATGGATTGAGTATAAATAAAATTTTTAATAAAATAAATTTTCTCATTAATTGTTAATTTTTTTTTAGTTTTATATTTTTCTTTATTTAGTTTAAAATCATCATATAAATCTGAGTATCTATTAATATTAATATCTATAATTTTATTTACTATATTTTTAAGATTATTATCTATATTTTGTAAATTTATGGTATAATTAATAAAAATTTTTTTTAAATCTGTATAATTGAATATATAATTTAATATATATTTGTCAATTGATTTAAATATATCTAATTCTTTTTGAATATATTTATTAAAAATAGATAATAATCTTTCTTTATTAAAATTATCATTTAACATAAATATATTAAAATTTTTATAATTAATATCTATATCTTCTAAATCTGATGTTAAACTGAATTTATTTACTTTGTTTTCATTCATAATTTTATTAATTAATTCATTTTTAGTAAAAATAGTATATTTTATATTATTAATTAAAATTATTTCTCCTAAAGTAAATAGTTCATTATCAAGATCCATTTTACAATTTAAATAATTATATTGATTTGGTAAAAAGAAAAATCCAGATAAATTTATATTTTCTTTTTGTATTAATATTACTTTTTCATTTTTATCACTCACAATTGTATTATAACTTAATTCATTCCTAGTTTTTCTATTATCTACATTTAAAAATCCATCTACATTTATACAATTATTTGCAAAACAATCTAAATAATATTCACCATTGTAATTTTGTAATAAATATCCATTTGTAAAATCATATTCTTGAATTGGACTATATAAATTAGCATAAATATTACTTATAATTTTTTGATATGTAAAATTCATAATATCTTCTTCATTTTCTGTTAAAAGATGTACAAATTGAGAATTAATTTCATGTTTTAATTGTTTTTTAATAATTATATTTTCATAATTAATATCTAATAATTCTTCATTATCTGTTTCAATATAATATCTTTTTAAATTATTTGATATAGGAATAATCCAATTTGGAAATACATTATTGATAAGTATTTTTTCATATTCCGATAAATCTAAATCTTCATTTATCATATTAAAAATCACATCAACCATTGATGTTATTTTTTTCATTAATAATTCATTATCATAAATATCTAAAGAGCTAATTAATTCAGATAATAAACTTTCTTTTTTATCAGTTTCTGTAAAAATATATTCTTTTTGTAATTTTTCTTCAATATCTAATAATATTTCTGGATATATATCTTTTGTTAAATTTATATTTACAACATCTTCTAATTCATCTAAATCAAATTCAATTATTTTTTCAATATCAATAATTGTATTATCAGTTTGATCTTTTAATATAAAATCATTTAAATCAGTTTCTAATTTATATATTTGATTAAATTCAGTTGTAATTATAATATATTTTTGTTCATTTTCAGTAATAAAATCAGTTACCAGACAAATATAATCATTATAATTACCTTCTTCTTCAAAAACAATTAATATTTTATCTTCTTTTAATAATGATATATTATATATATTGATTTCATCATCTTCGATATCTTCAATATTTATATCTGGTAATTCTTCTTCCATTATAATTAATCATATTTTTTTTTATTAATAATAATTAATCATATTTTATTATATTTTATTATATTTTATTATATAAGAATATGAATAATGTATATAATAACAATGTATATAATAACAATAATATGAATACTGTTTTTAATATATGTAATTATATAAGAATTTTTGCAAACATAGTAATAATTATATTATTCTTTTATCCAATATATATATATATTATATCAGATAGTATAGAAAGAGAAAAAATATCTAAAAAGAAAAAAATATTATTTGTTTTATTTTTTTTGTATACACTTTTTGATACAATAATTCGTTTATTTTTTAGTGACAATAAATGGGTTCAAGTTTATATGTTATATACTTGTTTTGTTAATAGAAAATAAAAATTTGAAAAGTTTATTTAATTAAAATTAATAACTTACAAATAAAATGAATAATAAAAATAACAAAATTAAGAAAAATAACAAAATTAAGAAAAATAACAAAATTAATAAAAATAACAAAATTAAAAAAAATAACAAAATTAAGAAAAAAAAAGAATATAAACAAACAAAAGATAAGAAAAAATTATGTCCGCGATGTGAAAATTTTGTATTTAATGCTACTATAATATGTACTGGTTTATTAGAAAATAATGTTAGATGTAATTTTATACATAGAAATAAAAAATTTACAGAAAAAGAAAGAAATAAATTAAATAATTTAAATTATAATAAACAAAATACATTTAAAATAATAAAACCAAAAGAAAAAATAATAAAACCAAAAGAAAAAATAATAAAACCAAAAATAACAAAAGAAAAAATAAAAAAAGAAAAAATAATAAAATCAAAAATAACAAAAGATAAAATAAAAATACCAGATTTTGTAAAAAAAGTAAATAATATTATAACAGATAATAAAATAAATATATTAGCAGATGTATGTACACCTAAAAAAAATAACTATTATTTAACAAAAATAATATATAAAAAAAATATGGAATTTATAGAAGAAACAAATAATATTAAAAAAAAATTATTTTCTAAAAAATGGGATGATAATATATTTGATAATTTAAAAGAAATTATAAAAATATAAATATTTAAAAGTATAAATATATTATGATATAAATATATAATTAATGGAATTACAAAATTATATAAATAATAATTTAGATAATTATGTTTCTGAATTTAAAAATAAAGGGCTTATTGTAAAAAATTTTAATAAAGACAATTTAATTTTAGTAAAATATAAATTTAATGAAGTACTTTCAGAAGATTGGATGAAATACTGTAAAGGGTGTATTATTGATAAGTTAACAAATCAATTAATATTTATACCACCTGTTAAATCACAAAAGATAGAATATCCAATAACTGAAAATAATTTAAATAATACAGAAAATATACAATTTTCTAATTTAATAGATGGAACAATGATAAATTTATTTTTTCATAATAATAAATGGATTATGTCTACAAGAAGTGATATAGGATGTTTAAATAAATGGAATAATAAAACTAATTTTAAAAATATGTTTGAGGAAAGTATTGGTAATAATACTTTTTATGATTATTTAAGTACTCATTTTACATATTCATTTGTACTGCTTAATAAAAATAATAGAAATATTTCTTATATAGAAAATAATTGTGTAATTTTAATAGAAGTTTATAATAAATCAACTTTTGAAAAAATTGATAATATAAGAGCAACAATGAATGAAGAAATATATATTAATAACTCTGTATATACTCTAGAAGATTTAAAAATAAATTTTGATTCAATTGAAGATATAAATAATTATTTTTTATCAAGTAATTTTAATTTTAAAGGAATAAATATAAATATTAATAATGATAGATTAACTTTAATAAATCCTAAATTTACTTCAGTAAATGAATTATGTATTAATACTACAAATTTGCGTGAAAAATATATTTATTTAAAAAAACATAAAAAAATAAAAGAGTATTTAATTTATTTTCCAGAAGTTGGAGAAAACTTTTTAAATTATTCAAATAAATTTACTATTATGATAAATGAATTATATGATAATTATATTAAAAAACATATTAAAAAAGAAATAAATATAAAAGAAGTGCCATATCAATTAAGACCATTATTATATGATATACATAAAATATATTTAGATAGTGATAGAAAAAAAAAAATTAATAAATTAATAATAGAAGAATATGTATTATCTCTTGATATTTATAAAATATTATTTGTTTTGAATTATTATTAAACTTTTACAAATTCCATTTACTTTTTAATATATTTAAATCTATATTAATTTTATTAATTATTTCTATTATAAATTCTATAATATAATTGACTTGCTGTATTTCTTCATATTGATTTTCTTTAATCATAATATTAAGTATCATAATTGTTTCTAGAGGATGATATTTATTATATCCAAGAACTGTTACAAATGATTCAGAATTAATAAAATATCTAGAAGAATATGCTTGTAATATAGAAATGGTATTATAGTCTTCATCATTAATTTTTATTTTATAAGTATTTGTTTTTACATTTTCAATAGTAGCAGTAGTATAATTTTCTACTTTATTAATTTTTTCAAGTTTATTTTTTAAATTTTCAAAACTATTAATTAGAATATCTATAGATAAAATAAATAGTTTTGATGGATTATAAATGTGATTACTTTTAATTGTAAAATCATAAGAGTATGGTTCAAGAAATATATCTCTATGATAATATTTTTCACTATTTTCAATATTAAATGTTTTTTCTTTTAATGTTTTATTTTTACCAGTTATATTATGAATTTTACAATATTTATTAAATTCTTCTTTAACAAGTTTATCATTAATTTTAAATGTATAAATAGATTTAGATACATTGTTAAATCTAGCATGTTCTAATCCAATACCTTTTGTAGGAATACAATATAATTCAATTTCTTCTACATCAACATCTGAATTATTTAATTTTAATTCAGTTAATAGTATGAAATATTTTTTATTTTTATGAATAAATGGTCTTAATATTTTTTCTTTTTTATCTTCACTTAATGGTTGATTCATATTAAAATGTTCTTTAGGATTTTCATTTATTTTAATATATATATTTTCATCATCTGGTACAAAATCCATTGATTTTTGTTTATTAATTAAAAATTTAGAATGTTCATTAATTGGATATATATCAAAATTATTTGTTGTTACTTCTAATACTGGTTTATCTCTATTAATAATATTTAATGCAAATAAATAATCATTGTCGTAAGTTTCTGGATCTAAATATAACGGTAATAAAGAAATTCTTTCTTTTAAAAATTCATTATGTAAAGGTGTATTATTTTTAACAATTTTTATATTTTCTGGTCTAAATGAAATTGTATCTATATAAGTTAATAAAGTTCTTCTTAAAGAATTTATTATAGATTTATCTAATCCATATTTATCATTTCCTTCTATATTAAATATTAATTCATTTTTAGTTTTTTCTAAAGATTTGTATTTTACATTAAAATCACTCATTATATCTGTTTTAATAATACCTATATAAATAATATTCAAATTTATTTTAAATAAATATTAATTAATGTGTTTAAAATAAATTTAAATATATATATTATATTATTAAAATAAAATGAATGATTCAACAATATATATAAGTCGTAGATGTCCTCATTGTCAAGAATTATTAATATTAATTCATAAAAATAGAGATATATTAAGATTTAAAATTATAGATATAGATAAAGAACCATTTCCAAAAAAAGTTACAACTGTTCCAAGTATGTTAATTGGAGAGAAAATTTTACCAGGACAAGAATTATTTAAGTTTTTAACTTATATTATAAATCAAAAAAAAGGAAATAATATTTCTGTAAATAGAGAAAATATGGGTGGAGAAAATATGGGTGGAGAAGATAGAGGTCGTATGGGTGGAGAAGATAGAGGTCGTATGGGTGGAGAAGATAGAGGTCGTATGGGTGG
>MDTC01016923.1_pt1 | contig 18991 bp, 16 predicted proteins | sample 811181 | NCBI WGS metagenome assembly MDTC01 (sample SAMN05326644, study PRJNA326480) | marine metagenome | isolation source: seawater | place: Pacific Ocean: North | collected 2011
AAATTTATTGTATGTTAATTGTTATTTATTACTTAAAAAATAATCAATGAAATTAAGAAAAGAATTTGACAGTATTGGAAGCATAAGTGTCCCAAATGATAAATATTGGGGCGCGTCTACTCAAAGATCTAATAAATTTTTTAATATTGGTAATATTCTAGTTAATATTTCTATCATTAGATCAATTGCAATTATTAAGAGAGCTGCAGCAATAGTCCATGTGAAAGATAAATTAATTGATAGCAAAATTTCAAAAGCTATAATCAAAGCATCTGATGAGGTAATTAAAGGTAAATTAGATGAAAATTTTCCTTTAAAGGTTTGGCAGACAGGGTCGGGAACGCAAACTAACATGAATGTAAATGAAGTAATTGCAAATAGAGCAATTGAAATTTTAGGAGGAAAAAAAGGATCTAAAAAACCAGTTCATCCTAATGACCATGTAAATAAATCTCAATCAACAAACGATGTTTTCCCAACTGCAATGCACATATCTATTGCTAAAGAAAGTCTCAGCAAACTTCTTCCAAGTTTAAAAATTTTAGAAAAAGAATTAAAAAAAAAAATCAAGTCAATTTAAGAACATAGTAAAGATTGGAAGAACTCATCTTCAGGATGCCACTCCTCTTTCTCTAGGTCAAGAATTTTCTGGATACTATGTGCAAATTAAAAAAAGTATAGAACGTATAGAACATGCTTTAAATGAAATTTTATTTCTTGCTCAGGGTGGAACTGCAGTTGGCACGGGTATAAATTCAAAAAAAAACTTTGATAAAAAAATCGTAAAAGAAATTAAAAAATTTACAAAAATTAAATTTAAACCTGCAAAAAATAAATTTGCAGAACTTGCAGCCCATGATTCAATTGTAAATTTTTCAGGAGCTTTAAATACTTGTGCAGTCGCGTTAATGAAAATCTCTAATGATATACGTTTTTTAGGATCTGGCCCAAGAGCAGGATATGGTGAACTAATTTTACCAGAGAATGAGCCAGGCTCTTCTATTATGCCAGGTAAAGTAAACCCTACACAATGTGAAGCAGTTACAATGGTTTGCGTTAAAGTGATTGGAAACCATAACGGTATAACTATTGCAGGTTCTCATGGACATTTTGAATTAAATGTTTTTAAACCTTTAATTGCGCACAATATCCTTCAATCAATTGATTTAATTTCTGACAGCACAAAAAATTTTGCTCAATATTGTGTGAGAGGCATAAAGGCTAATAAGAAAAAAATTCAAGAGCATCTTGACAACTCACTGATGCTTGTAACTGCTTTAGCTCCGCATATTGGATATGATAATGCAGCAAAAATTGCCAAAAAAGCTTTAAAGAATAATACAACATTAAAACAAGAGACGCTTAAATCAGGTCTTATTAACGAAAAAAATTATGATAAAATTGTTAATCCAAAGAAAATGATTTATCCCGAGTAAGCTTTTATAGCTTTGTTAATTAAGTTTTTAAAATAGATACGATTCTGAAGAAGATTTTCTTGAGATACCAATTGATTTAATATTACATTTACTTTTTGATTAATTTGATCATTGATTTGTAAATTTGAAATATTAATAATTTCTTTATCAAAATTATAACTAAAAACAAACTTTAAATTATTTATTTCTTTTCTATAATTTCTTGGAGTTTGAAAAAATTTATAGATTTCATTATAATTAAAAACATCAATATTCATTGTTCCATCAAATACTAAAGTATTATCACTTAAATAAATTAAACTATTTGAAATTTTGAAATCAGCAAAGTTAGACCAGCTAAATTTACTTTCATCTAAATCAATCAAACCTTCTTTTATTCTAAAATTAATTAAAAGATCTATTATTTTTTGATAAGGTAAAACTTTTTTTATATCAATAATTGATAAAATATTTAAATTTTGATTATTAAATATTTCAGTTTTTAAAAATTGAACAAATAAAGAGTTTGGGTCTTTTAAGTTATTAAGATTTATTTTTTTTAACTCTCCAATTAAATCAAAATAGAATGGTTTTAAATAAACGTCACCACTATACATAAAATCAGGATTTTTTATTTTATCAAAAAATTCAAAAACTAATTTTTTTTCATCAAGTTTAAAATTAATTTTACTTTTATTTTTGTTATTTGTAATGAATATTTCACCTTTGTTTGTTTTTTCTCCGTAATCTAATTCAATTCCAAATATTGATTTAAAAGTATTTATTTTAATTTCAGAAAATATTCTTTTTATTTTTTTATCATCGTATAGCTCAAGAGAATAAGGAATATTGAAGATTTCATTTTTAACATCTAAAATATTTTTATCTTTTTTAGCATCATAATAGTAATTCATTAGATTTATCTTATTAATAAACAAAACATCATCTTCGTTATCTTTAAAAAAAATATAACTATTTATAATTTTTATGTCAGAACGAGAAAAATCATTGTTTAAAAGATTAAAGAAAAATTTATAATTTTTTTTATAAATATTAAATTTTGCGTTTGTTAATAAAATATTTTTTATCTTTAAATTATTTAAGGTAAAGAAATTTCTAATTTCCAAATTAATTTTCAATTTATCAATAGAAGCTAATTTAATTTTATTATCCAATATCTGAACATTTTTAAATGTATAACTAGGTTTAGGAAATAAATTATATTTCATATCGCTAGAAAATATGAACTTTATTTCATGCTTATCTAATAACTGATTCTTTACATGATTCTGTATTTTGGATTTATCATAGAAAAAAGGTATGCATAAGTATAAAAAGTTTAAAATTAAAATTGTAATTAATGATATAAACACTCGTTTAATGTTAAAAAATTGTTTTATTTTTAATTTAACTTCATTAAAATCAAATTTCTTTGAATTTTTAGGAATTAGACTATTTATAAAATAGTAAATTTTTTTTAAAAATTTTGACAGATTTTTATGTTTACTCATACTAATTAAAGAGACTTATAATGATATATTTTAAATGATAAACTCTGATTATTTAAAAAATTTAAATGAGGCCCAAAAAGAGGCTGTAATGCATTTGGATGGACCTCTTTTAATTGTTGCAGGTGCCGGATCTGGAAAAACAAAAGTTTTAACCTCCAGAATTGCTAACATAATTAAAGAAAAAAAGGCATTTCCAAATCAAATTTTAGCAGTAACTTTCACTAATAAAGCTGCAAAAGAAATGCAAATTAGAGTGAGTAAAATTTTAGGCTCTACAGCAATAGGATTATCTTGGCTAGGAACGTTTCATTCAATATGTGCAAAACTATTAAGAAAACATGCGTCAGCAGCTAACCTAAATTCTAATTTTACAATAATAGATACTGATGACCAAATTCGATTAATAAAAAATATTTGCAAAGCTGAAAATATTGATATCAAACAACTGGCGCCAAGATTTATTCTTGCAATAATAGATAAATGGAAAAACAAAGGATTCTATCCCTCTGAAGTCATAATCAATAAAAAAGATATTTATGAGAAAACAATTTTACCTCTTTATAAGATTTATCAACATAAACTAACTGATTTAAATTCATGTGATTTTGGTGATTTGATTTTACATACAGTTAAAATTTTAGAAAATTATCCTGATATCAGAAAAATTTATGCTAATAATTTTAAATATATTTTAGTAGATGAATATCAAGATACTAATTTTATTCAAAGTAAATGGCTTAACCTATTAGCTGAAAAAAATAAAAATTTATGCTGCGTGGGAGATGATGATCAATCTATATACAGTTGGAGAGGAGCGGAAATTAAAAATTTTCTGGAATTTGATCAAGTTTATAAAAATACTAAAGTAATACGACTTGAACAAAATTATAGATCATCACAAAATATTTTATCTGTAGCGTCTAACCTAATTTCTAACAATCAAAATCGAGTTGGTAAAACATTAATTACTACTATGGAAGAAGGAGACTTAGTTAAATTAAATTGTTTTAAAAATGGTAAAGATGAAGCAATCGGAATTGCTGATGAAATAGAAAAAAAATTAAAAAAAAAATATTCTTTTAATAATATGGCAATCCTTGTTAGGGCTATATTCCAAACGAGAGAATTTGAAGAAAGATTCCTTAAGATTGGAATGCCTTACAGAATTTTAGGAGGAACTAAATTTTATGAAAGAGCTGAGATAAAAGATTGTGTTGCTTATTTAAGATTAATAAATCAAGAAAAAGATGATTTATCTTTTGAAAGAATCGTAAATAATCCAAAAAGATCAATAGGTGATAATACCTTAAAATCAATTCATGAGTTTGCAAAAGGGTATAAATTAAGTCTTGAAAAATCTTCAAAAAAAATGATAGAAAAAAATTTAATAAAGCCTAAAGCAAAAATAGGGCTTAGATTTTTTCTTAATTCACTGGATAAATGGAGAAATGATTTATTAATTAATAAAATTAGTCATATAAAACTTTTACAAATTGTTTTAGACGAGTCTGGATATTCTTCAATGTTAAAAAATAAAAAAGATGTTGATAATGAAAATAGATTAGAAAATATAAAAGAGCTTATAAGTGCGATGAAAGAATTTGATAATTTAGAGAGTTTTTTAGAACATGTTTCTCTAGCTACTTCAATTGATCAAGAGTGGGATGGAGAAAAAATTAACATGATGACGATGCACGCTGCAAAAGGATTGGAGTTTGATGTGGTTTTTTTACCTGGATGGGAGGAAGGATTATTTCCTCACCAAAAATCTATTGAGGAAAAGGGTCAAAATGGTTTGGAGGAAGAACGGCGGTTAGCTTATGTAGGTATTACCAGAGCAAAAGAAAAAGCAATTATTTCTTTCTCAATGAATAGATTTTATCAAGGTGACTGGATAGATAGTATGGCTTCAAGATTTATTGAGGAATTACCTGAAAAACATTTAGAAAAAAATTCGTTTTTTGATGAAGGAACTGAGGAGGTTGATGATTTTGAATTTAATCAAGATTTTGAAGTAGATGAAAGTACGCGAAGCCCAGGATGGATACGGTATCAAAAAAGAATTAAATGAACAAAAAAATAAAATCTCTTAGAGAAAAATTTAAAATTTATCAAATTGATGGTTATATTGTTCCAAAAAATGATGATTATTTCACTGAATATTCAAAAATTAATAGATTAAAAATTATATCTAACTTTAGTGGTTCAGCTGGATTAGCAGTTATTTTAAAAAATAGAAATTATCTATTTACAGACGGTAGATACACAATTCAAAGTCAAATTGAATCTGGTAAGGATTTTAAGATTACAAGTTATGAAAATATAATTAATTGTAAATTGTTTAAAAATTTAAGATTAGGAATTGATCCAAAATTAATTACTTATGATCATGTGAAAAAATTTTTTTTAAAATATAATAAAATTAAATTCATTAATAATAATTTGATTGATGAAATTGAAAAAAAAAGAATTAAAGATAATTTTCCTTTTTTTGTATTAAATAAAAAAATTGTTGGAGAAAGTTGCTCTTCAAAAATAAATAAGATTTCAAGATTTTTAAAAAAAAATAAATCTGACTATTTATTTATAAGTGCCCCTGAAAATATAGCTTGGATTTTGAATATAAGAGGTGGAGATGGTCCTAATAGCCCAATACCAAATTGTAGACTAATTATTAGCAAAAATAAAAACCTTATTTTAATAAGTAACGTCAAAAAAAGTAAAAAACTAATCAAAAAAAAATTAATTAAGCGGAGTCAAATAATTGATATTAAAGATTTTACAAAAAAAATTTTTCAATTGAAAGGTAATAATTTTATTATAGATAGAAATTCATGCTCAATCTATTTTGAAAATATAATTAAATCTAAATTTAAGATTATTAAAAGAGAAGATCCAATTTATCTTTTAAAAGCGATAAAAAATAAAACTGAAATAAAGAATATGATTGATGCACATGTGGTTGATGGTGCTGCACTTACAAAATTCATTTATTGGATAAAAAAGGTTAACAAAAAAAAAATAAATGAATTTCAGGCACAAAAAAAATTAGAATATTTTAGAAGAATGAATAAAAATTATCTATATCCTAGCTTTGATACTATTGCAGGATCTGGAAAGAATGGAGCAATAATTCATTATAGAGCTGAAAAAAAAAATTGCAAAAAAATTGAAAAAAAAGATATTTTCTTATGTGACTCTGGCGGTCAATACAAATACGGAACGACAGATGTAACAAGAACTATTTGTTTTTCAAAACCTAAATCAAGTATCCAGGATATTTTCACAAATGTTCTAAAGGGTCATATAGCTGTAACAAATACTGATTTAAAAAAAGATAGTACTGGAAGTAAAATAGATAAAAGTGCTCGTAAATTTCTTAAACAGAGTAACTTAGATTATCCCCACGGGACTGGTCACGGTGTAGGTTTTTTTCTCAATGTTCACGAGGGACCACAATCAATATCAAGGATAAATAAAGTTAAAATCAAAGAAGGAATGATTTTGAGCAATGAACCTGGTTATTATAAAAAGGGCAGTTTTGGAATACGAATTGAAAATTTAATCTTTGTAAAAAAAGTAAAACAAAAGCTATTCTTTGAAAATTTAACTCTTGTTCCAATTGAGAAAGAATTAATAAATCAAAAACTTTTATCTTCAGTTGAAAAAAGCTATTTATTTAATTATCACATGAATGTTTACTCCAAAATTTCTAAATATTTGAGCCTAAATGAGAGGAAGTGGTTAGCTAGTTTTATTTAGTAATTGTAAAAATTGTTTTTGATTTAAAATTTTTATTTTTAAATTTTTAGCTGTATCTAACTTTCTTTTAGTTGGTTTTTCTCCAACTATTAAATAATTTAGTTTTTTAGTTACACCACTTATAGATGTTCCAGAATTTTCTTCAATTAATGACTTAATTTCTGCTCTACTTATACCATTGAGTTTTCCAGTTATCATAAATGTTTTATTTTTAAATTTTCCACTCTTACTTTCCTCAATAGCATCCTTAATCTTTAAAATTTCCTCAAGCTGATCCAAAACATTTAAGTTAATTTTTTGAGAAAAAAAATTTTTTATAGAGTTAACTTGGGTCTCACCTATTCCATCAATATTTAACAATTCACTATATTTGCCATTTTTAGATAAGGCTTTAAATTTTGAAAATGACTTGAAATATTTTGAAATTAATTTTGCATTTTCTGCACCAATATGTCTGATTCCTAAAGAATAAATTAATCTTTCTATAGAAATATTTTTTTTTTCATTTATTGAATATTTTAAATTTTCTACTGATAGTCTGCCCCAACCTTCCAATTCTTCAATTTTTTTAAAATCTAATTTAAAAATATCTTGAGGTAATTTAATGAATTTTAATTTATAAAAATTTTCGACAATTTTTTTTCCAAAACCATCAATATTTAAAGCTTCCTTAGAGACAAAGTGTTTTAATTTTTCAATAGAAATTTTTTCACATTCATAACCTTCGCTTGCGCATCTTCTAACTGCATCCTTTTTTTTTGTTATGGTATTAAGTTCTTTAATTGTTTTTGATCCACAAGATGGACAATTTTTTGGAAAAATAAATTTTTTAATATTTTTTGATCTTTTTTTTAGGTCAACAGATAAAATGTGTGGAATAACATCTCCGGCTCTTTCCACTGTGACAGTATCTCCGATTCTTATATCTTTTCTATCTATTTCATCCTCATTATGTAACGTTGCATTAGATACAATTACTCCCCCAATATTAATAGGTTTAATTTTTGCAACTGGAGTTAAAGCTCCTGTTCTTCCAATTTGAATTTCTATACTTTTGATTACTGAAATACCTTTATCTGAAGAAAACTTGTGTGCTATTGCCCATCTTGGTGCATTTGCAACATTACCAAGCCTTCTTTGAAGTTTAAAATCATTAACTTTATAAACAATCCCATCAATATCAAAATCTAAATCAGACCTTTTTTTTTCTATTTCGCTATAATTAATTAACAAATTATCCACCCCGGTGATTAGTCTATTGAGGGGATTTGTCTTAAATCCCCATTCATTAAGCTTTTTTAAATATTCAAATTGATTTTCAATTTTTAAGCCTTGTTCATGACCAAAAGTATATGCAATAAATTTTAATGGAATTTTACGAGTATCGTTAGAGTTTTTTTGTCTTAATGACCCTGATGCAGCATTTCTAGGATTTGCAAATTTTTCTTTGATAATTTCAAAATCACTATTTTGAATAAATACCTCGCCCCTAATATCTATTTCTTGTGGAAAATCTTTTATTAAAATTTTTTTTGGTATATCTTTAATTGTCAATAGATTATTAGTAATTTCCTCACCTTCCTTACCATCTCCTCTGGACAAACCTTTAATTAAATTTCCATTTTTATAAATAAGAGATGCAGAAATACCATCAATTTTGGGTTCTGCACTATATGATATGGTAAAATTTTTTTTTTCCGAAATAAAGTTTAAAATTTTTTTTTCAAAATTTAGAAGATCCTCTTCATTGAATGCATTTGCAAGGGAAAGCATTGGCACTTTGTGTAAGGCTTTTTTAAAATTTTTAGATGGTTTATAACCTACTACATTTGATGGTGATTTTTTGCTCTTAAGATAAGTATATTTACTCTCTAAATTTAGTATTTCTTTTTTTAGATTATCATAAATGTTGTCTGATACTAGAGGAGAACTTAATTCATAGTAGTTCTTATTATAGTTATTTATTAAATTTATCTTTTTATAATATTCTTTTTCTAATTTTTTATCATTCATCTTAATTAAAAAGAGATTTAAATGTTCTCACAATGATATTACCTTCTTTTTTATCAAATTGTTTTTTAAGTTTTTTTTCATACATTTTGTCAAAAACTGCATATGATTTCTTATACCATTCGGATGATTGATAATTATATCCAAGAAGATGGGCATATTTTTTTGCCTCGCTATCTAATCCTAAGATATAATGTACCTCTACTAATCTATGTAAAGCTTCTTGAGAAAAAATTGTTGTCTCATAATCATCAATAATTTTTCTAAATCTATTAATTGCTGGTATCCATTTTTTTTTTGAAAAATAATATCTGCCAAGATACATTTCTTTTGAGGCTAATATATTATTTATTAAATCTAATTTAAAAGTTGCATCAAGTGCATAATCAGTTTCTGGGAACTCTGAAATAACATAATTAAATTTCTTTTTAGCTAATATGATTGAATTTAAGTCTTTTTTTTCATCTATAATTTGCTCATAGTAAACAATGCCTATCAAATAGTGTGCATAATCAATATTTTTATGTTTAGGGTATTTCTTTATAAAAATTTTTAATTCTTCAATAGAGTCGAAATAATATTGTTGTGAATAATATGCATAAGCTGCCATTAAAGTTGACTTGGGCGCCCACTCAGATTGAGGAAACATTACTTCCACTTCATTAAATTTTTTTGCAGCAAAGAGAGCATCTCCAGATTCTAAAACTTCTAATCCTTCCCTATATGACTCTAGTATTTGAAGTTCAATATTTTTTTCGCTTATAGTTGATATTTTTGTTTCCTCTTTGGAACAAGAAAAAAATAAAAACGAAAATACAATAATAAATAAAAAATTTTTAATATTCATAATAAATAAATTTATTTATCAGAATTTTAAAAAACTCTCTATAATTTATGCAATAGATTTTAAAATTGTTTTGTTTATTAGGCTATGAGGAAGATTTCTTTCTTTGATTTCAAGAATTGAATAATTTTTTTCATCTTGAAAAGTTTTTCTCAATAATTGATTAGTTAAGTGATGACCACCTTGTGAACATTTTACACAGGCTATCATTCTAAATCCTGACGTGTATAAATCGCCTATACAATCTAAAATCTTATGGTTTACAAATTCTTTTTTATTTCTTAATCCATTTTCATTTAAAATTTCTTTTCCTTTAACTACTATCGCATTCTCTAAACTTCCACCCTTAGCTAACCCTAATTCCTTTATCTTTTCTATATCTTCATGCAAACAAAAAGTTCTTGAATTATATATATCCGATAAGTCATCACCATAAACTTTGACCTTATTTTTTTGATTTCCTATAGTTTCATTTTTATATTTAAGTTCAAAATCTATATCAAGACTAAGTGTAGATGGTTTGATTGAAATAAATCTTTCTCCTTCTGCATATTCAATCTTTTTATTTATTTTTACAATTTTAATTGGCTTATCACTTACTGTTAATCCAGAGGATAATATTTTTTGAATAAACTCTTTAGCTGATCCATCTAGTATGGGGACCTCTTCATTGTTAATTTCGATTAAAGCATTATCAATTCCTAAGCCAAACAATGCTCCCATTAAATGTTCAATTGTTGACACCCTAACACCAAATTGATTTTCTACAGTAGTGTTTAGAGAAGTATTCGTTACATTCAAAAAGTTTGGATAGACTAAATTATTTTTTTTTAAATCAACTCTTTTAAATATTATGCCATGATCAGGTTTTGCAGGATTAATACTTAAATCAACTTTTTTACCATTGTGAAGACCTATGCCTTTAAAGGATACTTTTTCTTTTATTGTTTTTTGAGTTAAATAAGACATTGGAGTTAATAAGATGTTTTAAGCAATTCTCAAAAACAACTATTATTACCAGAAATAACAAAATTAGCTGAATAATTGGAAAAATTTTTCAAAAAAACCTTTATTTTTTATCACTTTTGGAACTATCTGAATTTCATTAGCATTGTATCCATTAATAATTTTATGAGCAATCGAGGGAATTTCAAAATTTTCATCTAAAATAAAACCATTTAAATATTTTGCGCTTAGAAATTGTTTTACTCTAATTTGATATCTACCAAACAACTCATTAAATTTATAAATAAATTTATTTGGGAATGTAATTAATCTTACATCTAAATTTAAATAATTGCTCTTAAAATTTTTAGTTGGATCGTTATATTTTTCTCCGTCAATATTTAAATTTTCCATTAGCATATGAATAATATCCTGATCTTTATTATTTTCTTTAAATAAATCTTTTAAATCTACTAAAGTTTGATTTAAAATTTTTTGTTCAGATATATTATTATTATTTTTTTTAATACTTATGGTTGTCTGGAGTTCTAAATCATTATCAATTATAATAAATATATCTTCAATGAATTTTCCTTGTAATTTTTCAATTTTAAAAATATTATCATCAATAAACTTGGATAACTGTTGAAAATTAATGTCGATATTATTTTCTGAGATTAACTCATTGTAATATAAATTTTTGTAGCTCTTAATATTAAGTAAAAAAATTTTAAAATTATTTTTTTCTATATATATATAGGTTTCAAAATCGTTTTGATCAGCCATTTACAATAATTTGATTTTTAATTCTTGCATCAATTACTTTTAATCTAGTAATTTCATTATTACTTAAAAATTCAAAGACTAATTTTAAAGACTCCTCAATATTTTTTTCTGGCAACTTAATTGTAATATCATTATTTATTTCTAAGTCCCATCTACCAGTTGAAAAATAGTATATATTTTTGATTTCTTTATATTCAATTTTTGAATTATCAATAATTTCTTTGAATTTTAAGAATTCTTTTATCTGAGGGTTTCCAAAAATAAATGGTAAATTATCATTATAAATTTTATTATTGGAAAATTTACCATTTGAACCAACAATCAAATTTTTACCATTTTGATTTATCCTGGCTAAAAATTTAGTTTTTTGAATATTTATATATAATGATGATGGATAAATTTTAAATATATCATACTTTTCTACTAAACTGTTTGACTCAATTATATAACTGATATCATTTTCATTTATAAAAAAAATATTTTCTAATTTAAGACCTTTAATTTTTTTTAATAAAAAATTGTTATTTACTTTTCCTAATCCTATAATCTTAATATTTGAAATATTTGATATATTAATTTTATTAAATTTTATATTGTTTATTGAGCCGACAATTAAAAATAAAAGAAAATAAATTAAAATCTTTTTACTTTTTCGTTGATGCATCTTTTAGAATCCATTTTATTAAATTTATAAAACTTATTCCGCGATAAGAAGCTATCTCTGGAACAAGTGAAAGTCTTGTCATTCCAGGTTGTGTATTGATCTCAAGTAAATAAAATTTATCCTTAAAATATTTAAAATCTGATCTAGTAACACCTTTGCAACCAATTATTTTATGAGCTTTGAAAGCCAAATTTAACACCTCATTTAATTTTCTTTTTTTTAATTTTACGGGGATAATGTGTTTAGTTTTAGCTTTAGTATTATATTTAGCCTCATAATCATAAAATTTTCTTTTTGGTTTAAGTTCAATTGCGCCAAGTTTTTTATTACCCATTATTGCTACTTGAATTTCTCTACCTGGAATAAATTCCTCGATCATAATTTGTTCGTAATTACGAATTTTTTTTAAAATTTTAATTATATTTTTCTTATTACAGATATAGACATTTACACTAGATCCTTCATTTTTTGGCTTAACTACCACAGGAAACTTCAATTTTTTATCTATTAAGTCTATCAAATCTCTGTTTTTCTTATCAAATGAATACAGAATTGATTTTGGAGTATTAATACGAAATTTTTTAAAAAATTTTTTAGAAATTTCTTTATCCATAGCTATAGAAGACGCTATAACACCTGAGTGAGTATATGGTATTTTGAACCCCTCAAGAATTGTTTGAATGTATCCATCTTCGCCAAATTGACCATGTAAAGCATTAAAAATTACCGAGGGTTTGAATTGTTTGATATTTTGAGCTAAGTTCTTATCAGGTTCAGATATTTTTACTTTATAGCCATTTTTTTTTAATTCTTTCGCAACTTGAAATCCAGTATCAAGACTAATCAATCTTTCTTTTGAAATTCCACCTGAAAGTATAAGTATTTTATTTTTCAATTTATTCTAAAATTTTAATTTCTTTTTCTAATTTAATGCCTGTTTTTTTAAATACACTATCTGATACATATTCAATTAATTTTTTCATATCTTCAAATTTAGCATTACCCTTATTTACAAAAAAATTACAATGTTTTCTGGAAATTGAAGCTTCACCAAAAGATTTGTCAAGTTTTACAGACTCTCTTATTAATTGCCATACTTTTTTATCTGACTGATCTATAGGATTTTTAAAAGTACTCCCACTCGTTTTAATTCTTGTAGGTTGAGTTTTTTCTTTTTTTTCTTTTAATATCTCAATTTTATATTTTATACTTTCTTTATCTTTTTTAAAACCTCTAAATGATGCACTTAAAAAAATGAGATCATCCGAAAGGCAACAATTTCTATATTTAAAATTAATATCTTTTACTGGTATGGTTAAAACTTGACCAGTTTTATTTATTGCTTGAATTGAAATCAAAATATCCTTAAATTCATTTCCAAAACAACCAGCATTCATTTTTATTCCTCCACCAACAGTTCCTGGTATGCAAGATAAAAATTCAAATCCACCTATGTTGTTTTCCATTGCAAATTCAGATAAGGCTTTATCACTAACGGCACTTCCCGCAATAACTATGTCTTCTGATAATTTAGAGATATTATTAAAATTTTTTGTCAATTTGATTACAACACCGTTATATGTCTCGTCAGAGATTAAAGTATTGGATCCACCACCTAAAATAAACATTTTTTCTTGTTTATTAATTTTTTTAATAAATTTAACAAGTTCTTTTAAATTAGCAGCCTTATAATAAATTTTTGTTTTACCACCAATGTTAAACCAATTTTTATTTTTTAAATTATAATCTAATTTGAGGTTATCGCTAAACTCTGATGACAGCTTTTCTAAATCAACAATCATGATAGTATTTTTGGCAATTCTCTCATCCAATTAGAAATGGTTCCAGCCCCCATCGCTATAACTATTTTTTTACCATAGATATTATTTTGAATATACTTTGCTAATTGAAATTTATCATCTACTAAAAACAATTGAACTTTAGAATTTTTGACGATTAGATTAGCAAAAGTTTGATAACTAAATCCTAGTTTTATCTTTTCACCAGCTGTATAAATTGGAAATAAAATAACCTTATCAGCATTTTTAAATGCATAAGTGAATTCTTTTTTGAGATCTTTAAGTCTGGATATTCTATGAGGTTGGAAAATACAAATTTTTTCAAAATCTCTATAAACACTATTTACTCCGTCTAATACTTCTTTTATTTCGGTAGGGTGATGAGCATAATCATCAAAAAAGTCTACATTATTAAAAGTAAAAATTTTATTAAATCTTCTTTGAACTCCCTCAAATTTTTTAAGTCCTTTTTTTATATTTAATACAGGAAGGCCAACAGTTAATGCTAACGCTGTTGCTGCAACTGAATTTCTAATATTATGAATTCCAAATAAAGGAATTTTAAAATTTTTGATAATTTGACTCTTTTTATTTGGCAAATTTATCTTTAAATCAAATTGGGAGTAATCTTTAAATTGTTTAATTTCTTTAATACAAAAATTAGATTTTAAATCCAATCCATATGTATAGTAATTTTTATTTTTTAAATTTTTTAATAATTTTTTGTTATTCTTATCATCTAGACAAATAAATGATTTACCAAATGATGGAACTTTATTTACAAACTTAATGAAATATTTAATCAATTCATTCATAGAATTATAATAATCCATATGCTCTCTGTCGATATTTGTTATAATTGAATATGTTGGTGGAATAAAAATAAAACTTCCATCAGACTCGTCTGCCTCTAAAATCGACCATTCACTTTTTCCAAGTTTAGCAGAATTGTTAATTGAATTAATTACACCCCCATTAATTATTGTAGGATCTATTTTGGTCTCTTGAAAAATAGAAGCTATTAGAGATGTAGTGGTAGTCTTTCCATGTGAACCGGCAACTACAATATTTTTTGTTAAAGAAACAATATTTGCTAGCATTTCTCCTCTTTTGTATATAGGTAACTGCTTTTTCTTTGCCTCTAATAATTCTGAGTTATTTTTTTTTATTGCTGACGATACAACTAAAATAGTCGCCTTATTTATATTTTGTTTATCATGACCTATGAAAACTTTGATATTTTCTTTTTTTAATCTGTGAATATTTTTATTAATAGCAATATCACTACCTTGGACTTTAAAGCCTTGACTTTTCATGATTAATGATAAGCCACTCATCCCAATTCCACCTATACCCACAAAGTGTATAATTTCAGATTTTGCTAATTTAATTTTCATTTAAAATTTTTAATAAATCTTGATTAACATTATTCCAGGTATTTTGATAATTTAATTTTTCTAAGTTATTTTTTTTAATTAAGTATTCTTCCTTTTTTAAAGAAATTTTTATCAATAATTTCTCAAATTTTTTCTTATCGAAATTTTTTTGATCGATAATCCAACAGCATTCTTTGTTCTCATAGAATTTAGCATTTTCATATTGATGATTATCTTTTGAGGTTGGTAGTGGCATAGTTATAAATGGGATTTTTAATAGACAAAGTTCTGCTAAACTTGAAGCACCAGCCCTTGTTATGCATAGATCAGATTGTTTCAAAAGTTTATCTAAATCTTTATCAAAAGTGAAGACATAATTTTTAATATTATTATCTTCATAAAATCTTTTGAGTAGATCTTTATTTTTTTCACTAGTTTGGTGAATTACTTTCAAAAAACAAATTTTTGAAATATTTAATAATACTTCATTAATTAGTGTATCGAATATTTTTGCACCTTGACTCCCACCGATAATTATAATTGTGAATAAATTATCCTCATTAGAATTCTTAAAATTTTCATAATATTTTTTTCTAATTAACGGTTTTATAATAACTTGTTTTTTTTCAAATTTTTGTGATAAATTAATTAAGTTTTTTGAATAACAAATTAATTTATCTGCAAAATTTAGAAAATATCTATTTGCTTTACCAAGAACTCTATTAGGCTCGATTAAATAAATTTTTATATTCATTATTTTTGCTGCTAAACATAATGGCAAAGACATATAGCCCCCAGTAGAAACTAATATTGAAATTTTTTTTTTTTTTAAAATTGTTATAGATTTTATTATTAAAAATAATAGTCTTAACAGCGTCAAAGGAAGTAGTAGTACATTATTAAGTTTTGGCGTGTTGATAACAACATACTTATAATTGTCTTTATCTAAATACCTTAGTCCTCTAAAATCAGTAGATATTATTGTTTCATAATTTAATTTCAAATGATCATAAAGTGTAATAGCCGGAATTACATGCCCTCCTGTTCCACCTGTTGAAATTAATACTTTCTTTTTCATCATAAATTTATTTTTCTTTTTGTTAAGTTTAAAATTATTCCAACTAAAATTGATGTGCTTACTATTGATGAGCCTCCATAACTTAAAAATGGTAAGGTCATTCCTGTGGTTGGAAATAGTCTTATATTTACACCGATATGAATTGTTGCTTGCATTAAAATTAAACTTATTGATCCAATTAAAATAAGTTTAATTTTATTGTCTGTTTCAAGCATAATTTTTTTAAAAATCATATAGATAAAAATTAAAAATAATAATAATATTAATATTATGGCAACCACACCAAACTCCTCGGAAATAACAGATATTATATAGTCAGTATGAGCCTCTGGTACTCTACTTTTAAGAGTTCCTTCACCAATCCCTTTTCCAAAAAATCCTCCACTTGTGATTGATTCTATTGCTTTGTCTGACTGAAAATTATGAGTTCCTGTGTCTCTATTAAAAAAAGAAAAAATACGATTTTGTATGTAATCAAATTTAGGTATAAAAATAATTAAATACGCAAGTAAACCCGAGCCCAAAACAAAGATAAAAATTAAGAAATATATATTAACACCAGACGTAAAAATTAAAACAGTCCAGCAAAAAATTACTAATAATGTCTGTCCAATATCTGGTTGATTTATCAATAAAATTGAAATCACTGAAACTAATACAATAGTTAATAAATACTTTGAAATAATGTTTATTTTACTACTACTGAGTATTGTAGCCAATATTATTATTAAAAAAGGCTTTAAAACTTCAATAGGCTGGAATCTTGGTAAGAAAAAAAAATCTATCCATCTCTTTGATCCTTTTACCTCTACTCCAATTATTGGTACTAAAATTAGAAATATAAATGAAATAAAAAAAAGAATTATTGAAAATCTTATCAATAGATCTGTTTTAAAAGAGGAAAAAACAAAAATAATTATTATTCCAATCAAAACATAAGTTAAATGCTTAAAAAAAAATGAATAACTATTTGTATCTAATTTATCAGATGCTACTAAAGATGTTGAAACTAAGGAAAAAAATAAACCTATTATAAAAAATAGACTTATTAAAATAAAAATAGATTTGTCTATATTTTTCCACCATTGATAATAAAATTTAAATAAAAAACTATTACCTAACATTAATAGACTTCTTAATTAATTTATTAAAATATTTGCCTCTATCCTCAAAATTTTTAAAACTATCAAATGAAGCTCCAGCTGGACTAAAAAATATAATATTTTTTTTTGATTTTTCACTATTAATTTCTGAAAAAATGGCTCTAAGTGTCAATTGTAAATTTTTATGACTTTTAACTTTTAATTTATTTTTTAAAATCTTTAGAAATTTCTTACTATATGATCCAAAAATAAAAGTTTTTAGATTTTTACACTTTGTTTTAGATAATTTAAATTGATCTCCTTTTTTTGGAATTCCTCCTAAAATCCAATAGACATTATTTAAATTTTTTAGCACGCTTTCTGAGGAAGAAAAACTTGTAGATTTAGAATCGTTGATTATTTTAAGATTTTTTTTATCATATATAATTTGTTGTCTATAATCTAGGCCTTTAAATCTATTAATAGTTCTAATTAATTTTGTTTTATTAAGTTTTAATTTAGAAGCAATTTTTAATATGAATAGTAAATTTTCTTTATTGCCATCAGATATAAAATATTTATTAGTAATTTTATTTAATTTAATATTTAAATTTGAAGTCTGAACTTTATAAATTTTTGCTTTGTATTTGCCTCTTTTTATTTTTTTTTTAATTAATTCATCATCTTTTTTAACATAAGCAAAAGATCCTCTAGTTTGAGATTTTAGTAATCTAAATTTTGCATTTACGTAATTTTTTAAACTTTTATGCCTTTCTATGTGGTCTGACGTAATATTTAAAATTACTGCGTATTTTGTTTTAAAAATTCTACTATAATCAAGCTGATATGAAGATGCTTCTATTACGAATATAGTTTTTTTTGTAATATTTTTTTCTGCCAATGCAGGATTACCAATATTACCTAACAGTCTAGAGTCTCTGTTTTGATCAATCAAAACATCATGTAAAATTTTAGCAGTTGTAGATTTACCATTGGTACCAGTAATTGTGATGCTTATATTTTCATAAAATGAAAACAAAATATCAAGATCTGTATGAATTTTTGACAAATTGTTTTTTAAAAATTTTGATAATTTACAATTTGAAATATCTATGCCTGGACTAATAATAATTATATCAAAATTAATTTTGTATATTTCTTTTAAACTGATTATTTTTTGATTAAATTTTAAATCAATTTTATGATTGTCATCAAATAAATATACATCTGACTTTTTTTTTAAAAATTTATAAGAAGAGATTCCACTCTTTCCTAAACCATAAACTAATATTTTTTTTCCTTGGAAAATATTATCAAATTTTCCCATTATCTTAATTTAAGGGTAGCTAAACCAATCATAGCTAGAATTATTGAGATAATCCAAAACCTAATTACAACAGTGGACTCTGGCCACCCTTTTTTCTCGAAATGATGGTGAATAGGTGCCATTTTAAAAATTCTTTTTCCTGTAAGCTTAAAAGATATTACTTGGACCATTACTGAAACTGCCTCTAATACAAAAAGTCCACCTGTAATTGCCAAAACAATTTCATGCTTTGTTATAATTCCAACCACACCTAAAGATCCTCCTAAAGATAGTGAGCCAGTGTCACCCATGAAAATTTTAGCAGGTGGAGCATTAAACCATAAAAAACCTAAACAAGAGCCTATAATCGCCCCACAAAAAATTGATACTTCACCTGTTCCCTCAATGTATGG
>MDTC01045962.1_pt1 | contig 18988 bp, 23 predicted proteins | sample 811181 | NCBI WGS metagenome assembly MDTC01 (sample SAMN05326644, study PRJNA326480) | marine metagenome | isolation source: seawater | place: Pacific Ocean: North | collected 2011
AGCTTCTTATTCCAATACATGTTTATTTTCAACTTTTTCAGCTTCGGAGCTATGTTTCTTTTCAACACCATCGTCACCTATAAAAATACACACATGCCTTAAAATTACTAATCAGTTATAACCTACACCCCCGCGTACTTGACACTCGGTGGTATCACCAGTCCACTTGCAATATACAAGTCCACTACCCTCGCAAAAGGGGCACGGAGTTTGATTTAACAAAAATACGTGATTCATTCCAAAAAAAAGGTTGCGGTGATTTTGATGCGACTTGGGAAATTTTAACAAAACTACCGAGCGTTTGAGTACAATCCGTAAAAACGGTCAACAACCTTAGAATTCCAGTTTTTCTTGGTCGCAGCCTTTCGTTTCCAATACTGGATAGAGCCGAAATCGGACTCGGAGTCATCCCGTGCGCGCCGCTGGCCAACGCCCCGCATGCGCCTCCAATGCCAGTCAAGCACCCTATCCAGTGCTTCTAACTCGGCGTAATGCCCGGGGCCTAATATGATGATGTTGCGCTGCCCATTTTGAGTTATGGTCATCTCAAACGTATCAGGTGTCTCGGGCGTCGGTATGATCATCCTTGGGTCTTGGGGGACCAGCCTAAATGAATGGTGCACGAGGGTGTTGTCCTGATATGGGAGGTAGGGTATTTGTGTATACTGACCTGACGTCGTTACCTCGCCGTTGGGGCCCCGGAACCGCAAAGTTACTATGTAATGATCGGGAACCTCAACCATACCGATACCGCCTGGTCCAGGCTCTTGTCGAGGGTTGAGCAATCTCATTCGAGCCATTTCAGCGGGAGCCACAATCATTTATTACTTTAAACGCAGAAAAAAATACACACATGCCTTAAAAAACATTAAGGACTTTGTAATTATTCATCTCAATATTTTATTCGTCTCCAAATCAATATACTGACCCCACGCACTTGTCCTATTTTCATTGGAATATCCTGACTTCCGATTTAATTCTCATTTTATCAAAATCAAAAAAGTCATATATCCGTATCTTACAACACACAATGCCCCGTTTGTAGAAAACAATACAAATTTATGTCCGTAAATTACTATTGTTTACACAAAATATGTAACGTGTGTTATAAAGAATGGAATAATAATGCAGGAAATTGCCCACTATGTAGAGCAAAACCATTAATGAATAAAATAGGTAGAATTTAATTACGCCAAAACATCTTTAAAAATGCTATAGATACGGCTCCTAATACAATAACCGTGAATATATTCTTCTGGTGACTCAGCTCACGGTCCAATAGCCTGATTTTGGCTTTCAATTCTTTCAATTCTAATTCAATATTTATAATACGATCATAATCCATTATATTTTCTTCGAGATAATACGAGGCACTAGAGGCATATCTATCCGAAATTACAGTTTCTTCTTCCGCAGCCGCATCAGGCATAATATAACTCGGACTTTCTTCCCGTGGTGGCTCTTCTTTTTCAATAATATCTTCTTTTTCAATAATATTTTCTTTTTTCTCAACGGGAATACAAGTATCTGCCGAATTTAAAGAAAGCAGCCAAGATTTGTGACCGTCTCTTTTAATATGTTGAATCAAGCGAGCCTTTGAGTTATATTTACCAGTTGATCTGGGGCATGTACAAGAATAAGTTAGCATATTTGTTGGTATATCTTCGGTGGAATCGGTATATAAAGTACCTTGTAATTTTGGCGAATATTCAAAATGAGTAGCCATTATTAATAATTTATAATTGTTCTTTTAAGTATTTTAAAAACAAACAAGCTCTGATAAAATCCCAAACAAAATTCTCAAAATAATAAATCCCACAAGCATAATAAAAAGCTCCTTTTTTCTACAAGTCTTAAATTCGCCATGTTCGCCACTCTGGGTAAATCCTTCTATTTCATATTTTTGCACGGATTCACAATAAGCCACATCAACCTTACTACACATCTTTTTACCACTTAAAGGCACGGAACACCCTTGAGCCAATTTATTTTTATCACAGCGAGCCCTGTATCGTTCGTAACGCTCTTTAATATTTTCAAGGCTAGCGTTTTCGTAAGTATCACCGAGTTTAGCATTAACTCTATTGTGCATTTGCCAAAACCACTTGACCAAAGTTTCTCTGTTTGTAACATTAGGAGGTCCGACGTTTTCGTCTTTTAAAAATTCCTTGTATGATTCTCTACAGTATCTACACGGTAGAATATCACCAACGTTCATAAAAAATTTGTAGTAAGCATTTGCTGTGGTGCCTTGTTCTAACCCCTTGTCACGGTCAAATTGCTCCGGGCTAACGGGGAATCCGAATGTGACGCAATGTAGGAAAAACCACCCAGGGGGTCCCCATACTTTTGTCATCATACCGTTATGAATATTGGTATCGTCGGTCATGTTTATTTATAAACAAAGAATTTAATATTTACCATTCGTCGTTATCTTCGTCGGCGTATTCATCTTCTGATGCGCCTTCATCGTCGAGTTCTTCTTCGTCTTCTATTTCGTCGTCGTCTTCCTTGGAGGAGGTAATACTATCGGTGTCTTCTGTGTGTTCGTCTAATTCGAAGTCGTTGTTATTTTCGTGAATAAAGTCGATGTCATCGATGTCGTCGATGTTTGCGGAATCGAATTTCTTATCGGATTTTTTTATATTGTAGTAAATTTTTTCGAAATGTTCTATTTGTAAATCGACAGCTGTTTTAGCTGATTGTTCTTGTTTTTTCTTCTTTTCTGCCTTTTTCAGGGATTTTCTGGCTTGTGCTTGCAATCTGGGCAAATCTGATAGAATCGCAAGGCTTTTTTCTCTGACATATGGTTTGTTTTTCTTCTTTTCTACAAAGGCAAAGTATTTTTTCCTGTAAAGAATGTAGTTATTGTCAATGGGAGGTTGTTTTTTGAAACGCTCGAAGAATTCTTCAAATGTTTCCTTTTTTGGACCCGTTGTCGCCCAAGGCTCTATGAGTAAATGTTGCGTTGCGTAGAAGTTTAGTTTATCAACCGTTTTCCAGGTCATGGGATTTGACAACGTTCTCAATTCAACTTTTTGAATTAATGATTTGATTTCCATTTTAAATAGATGCTCTTTATCATCTTTAATTTTACCAAATACACGGTTGTATCTATCAGCATCAACAAGCCCCTTGTAAAATATTGACCATTTTTCCAACCAACTCCTCTTTATTTTTTTTATATGGTGTTCCTCGTAGTATGAACACGGGACCCCCTCTTTTTCCGATTGAACAAGTTCTATACCAGTATACCCGGTTCCACCTTCTGTTTTAGAAAATTTCAGGTCGACGAATGTTTTTTTAAGAACAGGGCATTTCCTGATAACTAAGCCATTTGTAAGATCGCTAAAAGTAACGAGTTGTTTGTTACAATAGCACACTTTCTTCGATTGTAGTACCATGTTACTGTTTATAGGTTAGTAGCGTTTATTTTTTAAAACTAAAATCGTGGGTATTTTTAAGTATGAGTGTAATTAGCAGATCTTCGGTTGGAACTTTAGATACGGGGAGGTTGACTGCATTAAATAGCATCTCTTCTAGGATGAGAGAATCGTCTGCTCAACAACTAGAGACGGAAGAAGAACGCTTTTCCCGAAAATTGAAGCAGATGACAACCTTGGAGAGAGAACTGGAGGTATGTAAGGATAATCTTAAAGCGGTTCGAACTAAGCACACAAAACTAGAAAATTGGGTAAAGAATAAAATGCGCCAAAAAGCTATATGCGACAAAACAAATAGAGTTGAAGTAGCTAGCGATAATAAGGTTTACACATTTGAAAGAACTAAAACATACAAGAACAGAGGACCAACTAAAACACAAATAAGAAACATAATACGGGCTTTTTTCGATGAAGTGGATCTTGCTGAATTTATGGCCTACAGTTCGCAGGAAAAAGCAAATAAATTATTTGAAAGAATGTACACAGTGGGTACTACAGAAAAATCATCATTTCGTAAAAGAAGTATAATAAGAAAACCCAGAAACAAGTAAAAAAAAATAGTAGTTTTATATTAAATAATGACTGGAATTGTAGAATTACAACCTGATGCTCCCGGTACCGAATATCCAGAATCTGTTATTGTAAAGCACGGTAACATTCAGGCTATATTTAAAAATATAGGTATACCCTTAATTGCAGCTCTAGGGGTGACGTTTATTCTTTTTTTCCCGAATATTCCGTTGTTGGGGTATTTTAGAAAGACGTTAGGTAATATTGCTTTGTTTTTGTGGGGGCTGATTGGGTTTATTTTGTTATTTTCGAATACGACTACATTTAAAATGAGTGTTAATCAGCAAAAATATGTTGTATATGGTGTAATTGTATTAGCTTTTACCTATACCTTGTTGTTTAACATCGACAGTAAAGAAGAAATGCCGCCACCAGAAAAAGAAATATTACTAGATGTCTATGCTTTATACAATTCAACATTGACTAATTATATATCTTCTAATAACCACTCTTTAGAAGAAGAAACTTTAGTTTTTTCGGATCTTTTAACCAAAATGGCCGTAAAATTGACCGAGCTCGAAAGCTATACCGAAAAGAAAACAGTTGATGAAATTGTTAAAAATACTGACATGGGCATGTTTATCAAAGCCTTTAAGGTTATGAAAGCAGTAAAGAAATCGCTGGTAAATATTGGGTGGAAACAGCCAAAAGAAAGCGAAATTAAACCAGAATTGAAAGATAAATTAGACCAGCTTAAAAATACTCTAAAAATAATAGAAATATTCAACGATTCATTGGTTGATGGCTGGGGAGATGCTCCAATTCCCGATTTGGCCAAAGAAACACAAGAACAAATACTGCCATATTATAAATACGTAAAAGAACTTGATACAATAGGTAAAGACCTAATAAAGAAAAACGAAATTAATGACGCAGAACTGGTATACACGGAGCTTTTTAATAAATTAAAGGTTTTATTGTGCGAAAATAAATTAGATTTCGAAGAAATCATTAAAATGTCAAAGGATAAAAAAACAGACGTAATAACACGAGAACAAATAAATGAAATTAAGTCAAAAGTCAAATGTTTGGGCGAAAAATCTCTCGAACCTGAAAAATTTACACAAAATAATTACTCCAGCATCCACAAAAATAAAACAGAATCCATACAAGATTTAATAGACACCAAAAGAATTTTATACGTGCGTTCGACTTAATTACAAAAAAACAATTAGCAATTGTAATACCACCATGAACGCTGATCAACCACCCATGCCGCCATCCAAGTCGTCCTCTAAATACAGCTCGAAATATCAGCCCGCCGAAATTCAACAACCGTCTGTACGAGAAATTAGAATAGCCGACATACTACCCGTAGTTCTGTCCGCTGGTATTTTGGCTCTTTTGTACTTTATGATGAAAGAATACAACCAGGACAAAAAGAACACCGAGGTCCACATGGTGTCAATCGCAAAGAGACTTGAACAGTTGGAATCTGCGAGAGCTTTACCAAAACCGCCCGTACCCAATCAAAAAGTTCAGTTCAAAGTTCCCGTAACCGATGGAAAAAAGCCATCGGATGATAAAGAACATGTTCTAGAAGCAGACAGCAAGGGTACTTTTGAAATGAAGGATTCGGTTGTTAGTTTTGTACCAGAAACTGAACAGAATAAGATGGAGGATATTGATGAAGAATCAGAGTCATCTGATACTGATAGGGAGATGTAATTTATGAAAGAAAGTTTTCAGTTATCAATTCGGAGCGATGTTGGTGAACTAATTTACAAATCATGTAGTAAGCTTCTCTGTAATAATATAGATCATTGTATCCATTAATTAGCACAGAGCCCGTAGCAAAAATAAGTAGCGTTAATTTTTTATCGGAAGTTCCTATTCTAAATTTGACGTTTATCCCAGGGTATTTTTCTGGTATAAACGTTGAACTTATTACATTCCCACCAACAGATATGTGCTCCTTATCTAAAAGAAGCCGATTAAGTGTTATCTGCTTCAATAACCATTTCTTGCTTTTTAATATGTAAAAACAACTATTTATCTGAATTATTGAGGGCCGCTCTATCTTTGTCACATTTGGCGTCATAGCGCCTTCTATTTCCCTCAATCTTGACGACACAATCCTCGTCACTAAATTTATCGCATGAATCGTATTAAACCCAGCATACTGGAATTTCCCGTTCGGAAAACATTTGATACTCACATTCATCAACCCGTGATCTCCAGGACCGTCTCTAACCTGAACCTTCCACAACAGACAATTGTAAAACATCTTTTTCTTTCCCCTCTCCTTTGGGGCGTTTTTGCTAGGTCTCACGGGCTCGTATTTAACCTCTTCCGATCCATCCCCATTTTCTCCCGTCGTTTTGTCCAAGTGCAAAAATATTTTCTTCAAATCCAATAGAGTATCTTTCAGCTCCGTGCAAACAACAACGCTCACGATTCGCAGAGGCGTTATTTCTATAACATCGTCATCTTGATTGTCCGGGTCAAGCATCGAATAATGAATGCTCTTCAGCATTTCTTCGAACTCTGGGTCACGCCCTATATCAACTTTAGTGATGTCCATGTTATTATCTAACTTAAAGAATGTGGCTTTAAATCTCTGTGCTGGGTTTTGTGGGTATTTTTTGCGGGATGTTAAATGCTGTTTAGGGTTCTGAAAATGAAGAGGAAATATTCTCTGAGTTCGTTTGGTGGTTCTTGTAGGATTGTGTTTTGTGTTCTTTCGGCAAATTCGTCTGCGGATTCTCGTGATAACATTTTTAGGGATGTGTAATGGTTGTTGATATTGGGTATGTACATTTCTTCTATAAATCTCACGATAGCTCTATATGGAAGCTGGTGAAGTTCGTATTCAACAATAAGGTTTGTGATTTCTCCAATGAATGTGTCTAAAATGGATCTGTGGCGTTCTATGTCGGGGTTGTTATTTTCTGCGGAATCAATGGGTCGTTTAACGATGTTGTATTTTTTCTGTAGGAAGCGTATTTCTTGAAGTTCTGTTCGTGAAAAGGGGATTCTACTTACAGGGCAACAGGGGTATTTATCGTTTGATAAGTCTAAAAAGAAGATGAGAGGTTCGAGGTTGTAAAATTGAGTGTGTGGTTTTTTATTGATTAAAGTTGTTCTTTTATAAAATGGGTGTTGAACTGGTTCTAAAGTGAATGGGCATTTACCATTTTTTTTAAGCTTTTGTATTTTCATTGCGGAATAATGTAAAATAAGAATATAAATTATTTGGCTTTTTTTCAATTTCGAATATTTTTTTAACTTACATATTTTAGCAATTTTCACCAAACATGATTTCTTTAATTTCGAAATCCAAATCAACGAACTCATTAATAATTATCATATATTCTTTTTATATACTATCATAAAGAAATAAGTATCAACTAAACAATGAACATACTCAGCATCGATATTGGAATATCAAACCTTGCCGTCGTAAATTCTAAACTATCTCCCAACTTTGACATAGAAGCCGTTACCCACTGCGACCGCTGTGATATAAGAGCCATGTGCTTATCCTGTACCAATAAAAACTGCGTATTAAAACACGAGAAAACACCCGTTGACTGGGTCAATCACTTGGTTTTATTTAAAAAAAAAATATTCTACGACGCAGATATTATATTAATAGAAAGACAACCCCCAGGCGGCCTGAAAGATATCGAAGTACTTTTATTCCAAAAGTTCAGAGAAAAAGTAATCATGATCAATCCAAGAAGTATGCACGCATGGATGGGTATAAGTCACCTAGATTATGAATCCCGAAAACGACAAACAGAAAAAGCAGCTGAAATTTACGTCAAAAATAGTAAAGCATGGGAAATAAATTCAGAAAGAAGACACGACATTGCCGACGCAGTGTGTTTTACCTTATTTCACGCAAGCAAACTTAAAGAAGAAGAGGAGAATAAAAAGTCCAGGGAATTAGTTGCGCCAGAATTTGTAGAATTTATCGAATCGTTTAGTTATGATGATTTAGGAGATACGCCTCTTATATGCTATAATGATAAGGCTACATTTTCTACGGTGTGGTTAAAAGATAAAGAGTATTGTAATTATATTGCGGACGCATGGTATTTACCTAGAAAACAGGATAATACAATGAGTGAAATAGAAAAAAATACAGCCCTGTTTAAGGATTGGATTTTGAAAAAAAAAACAATACAAAAACACGAAGAACACAAAGAACACAAAGAACACAAAGAACACAAAGAACACAAAGAACACAAAGAACCAGTTGAAATTGAAACCAATTTGGAACCCATACGAATAGAAGATTACGCTTGGCAATCCACGTGAATATTTAAATATTTACATAATGATAAAGATGCTGAATGGACTATTAAACGTTTTATTTTCGGTTAGGCTACTGCCTATTTTTGTAACAATGATTATGTTTTTATTATCTATAATGTCACACGATGATCTAAACAAATATTTATCAAATATAGACGAAACCATAGTTTTAATCTACTCTTTCTTTTTGGCCCTAATCGTTTTTTATCTGCTCAGCGGACTATCAGAAGATCAAACCCTTACTAAAGCAAGCTTGTTATTCATATTACTAAGCGTATTGATGTTTAACGCCGTGAGAAACTGGGAGTTAGATAAAATACTGGGAAATATATCAAACAGACCCCACATCGCCGCCTTAGCCGCCAGCCCATTGCTAATTATCCCTCTAATAACACTTGTATTTTTGCCACCTGACAAAAAATTCGGGGCTTCGGGTCTCGGTATGCTATTCGTGGCAATCGTGGGAGCGTTGATAATAGGTCTTAATTCTGATATGATAATATCAGGACCTACTGAGAAAAAATCTAAACTTTACAGGCTATTATTTGGTATCATAATGGCATCTCTTTGCCTTTTAACTTACATGTTCTTGTGGGTTAGACACACAGGGCAATATGAAAAACAGGCGGTTGTATTTTGGTTTTTAACTGCTGTTGCGACTATAATAATAAGAGAATATGATGCCCTGAAAAACTCAGATATACCAGACTGGATTTGGTTTATGTCAATTTCTTTAACGACGTTTATGGCCAGTTATTTACTTTACGTAAATCCATACCAAGGCGATTTCACGCAATACAATGCTGCTGTCATGACTGTATCGTTGTTAAGTTTTTTCGTTATATACTTTTTGAAAATGACACAACAATATGACAGTGATAGACTTGCAATGTCTGAGATTGTGTGGATTTGGCTTTTATCTTTTGTAAATCTCACGGTTATAGACGGATACATAAAATACGTCGCCTTACAAAAAAGAGCAAGCTTACAATTCGATAACATCGCCAAAACGGTTGTATCATTGCCAATAATAACCAACGTATTTCTATCAATTTATACAACTCAACAAGCTCTTAAACGCTCCACATCTTTGGATGGCGAAGAAATAGGAACACGCAAACTCGTATGGCTGAGTGCTGGAACTTATATGGCGGCAATATTAAGCTACTTGCTTAACGTAGTCGATATTGAAAATAAAATGATAACCGAACTCCTAGAAAATATGGAACATCAAATCGCTTAATCATCTAACGCATAAGGCGTTGGTATATATCGCATAAACGTTCTAGCTGGTTGAATTCTCGTATCTGTAGATGTCTCTACATTACGGCGTTGGCGTCTTTGCGTGGATTCTTCACGACGATTGTGTGACGGAATTAATTCGACAATTTCTCTAATTGGCAATACGCCATTTCTCGAGGAAGTAGAACTTCTACAATAATGTGGCGCTCTGCACGTGGGGCATATTTGCTTTCGCCAGCTTGTCAAACAAGCCAAGTGAAATAAGTGGCCACACTCCAATACCACCATTTCCTTTTGGTTATCTTTATTATGATTCATACTTTCCAAACATATAACACAATCTTCGGCTTTATTAATGCCGACGTCTATAAGTTTCTGATACGAATCCAGAAATTTCTCCTTTAAATGTTTTAAATCCACCGAACCAGCTCTTCTGCGTGATGTAATTTGGCTTCTTTGCCTGCGTAGGTTAGTGGGTTCGGGGGTTGCGGGTAAAACGTTCTGTTCAGAGCGGTTATCATTTTGGGCATCGGGTGGTGTAAATGGGGTATTTTCTATAACAGCCATGCGATCTTTTATGAATCTGTGATTTAGTCGTGACCCATACCCATTTAATACGGCCCAATAAAAATAAGCAAAAATCGCATAAGAATACAATACTGTATCTTCATTTGTTAGCTGTTCTGTATCCAACAAATGAGATATAATCGCCCTATCAAAATTCGGACCCCGAAATCCTGGTATATCAGGAAGCGTTTCATTAGAACCTACCAGTAAATCACTATAAATTTCATACAAGAAAGCTATCAATAAACGCAACTTATAGACTTCTCTACAAATAACTTGTAAATTCTTAAAAGGCAACACCTCCGGCGGATTTCTAATACCAAATAAAGATATCAATGTTAAACTATATTTATTATAAGACGCAGGCACATTTACTGACAACGTTGTCTCTATTCTAGTAAAAAGGCTCTGTCTAGTCTGGGCTGGAGATATGTAAAAATTAATTCCTTCGTTTACGTTATAATTACCGTTTGAATCGGCTCGAATATTCCAAGGAATAGGAACATCTAGGGATGTTAGTTGAGGCATTATTAATCTTAAATATAACATATTTTTTTAAATATAATTTTCGGCCGCAAAACAGGAAAATGTATTTTATTGTAAGAATGTAGCCTGTAAATTACAAATAAATTGTATTTAAATTTTTACAAGAATTACATTTGTACAATATTAAATCGCACCACAAATTTGTATCTGTGTAATTATCAATAAAAATCCATTCTGTATTACTGGCCAAATATTCGCCGCAAATCGAGCACCATCTAAATTTTGGTATTCCTCTTTTTTTAATAAATTCCGTTCTGGCAATCTTTGCCGTACCGATTGGATTGATAAACTTCAAAATTTCCCTCGACAATTCTTGTGGTACTTTATAAAATATGGAGTTAAGCATTCTTTTACTAATAAACTGGTATAAAATAATACAACTTTATTAATTCAAATGAAATTTCCAATTAAAATGTGCGGAACCTGGACTCTTTTTTTTACAAACAACCCTTCGTATCAATCAACAAACATAAAATTTGATGTCAATTATGAAAAAATAACATACTACAAAGAACTAGAGCCTCTCGTTTTCTTCGGCGTTGAACAACAAAAAACCGGATTCGTAACAAAACTTAAAAAAGATACTAACACTGCACACGTTGTATGGAACAAATACAAAGGAATAAAAATTAAAACACCCATTTTTCCAAGCATTGAAATACCGTGGAACTCTAACAAATTACAAGGCCAACGAATGATATACGACATCAACGACGATTTTAGATGGATTACTTTGAAAACTGGAAAATACGAATACACTTTCCGCAAAACACAAGTAAACACTTGCGAAGATCTCCCCAGCTTCCACAAACTACTCATTACTCAACTTATTCTCACAGAAATTACAAACAACATCATCGATAATACTAAAAATTTTAGCTTATACAATACCGCAGACTTGCTCTCAGGAATTTCCAGAATTCACCTCTAATGTCTATCCTCTGGTTTCACATATCCAACACCTATAAACTCCAATATTTTACGCTCGTCCTCTTCTGGGGGGCCCCTAAGCTCTAATTCTTTTGGCTTAGGAGTCATTCCATACTGCGACAAACGATAGCCTTTATCTATAGCCATTTTTCTACAGCTTATATTGAAGTTGCCACTTCCCGTTGCGTGGAGAACTGCATACCCAATCGTCTCAATGGGATAACAGAATATATCCACGTGCCGAGCCAACGAATTGCGCTTTCGCAACCTGGCAACGCCTTGCCACTGCGCTTCTCCCGTGCAAAAAGATCCCAGCACCTCAACTTTTTTACTTTTTTCCAGTTTTTTCATGAAAACCGATATCACGTCATCTTCGCCACACAATAAGAAATCTACGTCTCCGCTTTCGCTTTTATTTCTTCTATACGAGCCCGTCATAATACCACCGCCTATTTCCCGAAGCGCCACATTCCATTCGTCCATTTCGCTTCTCGGGATTCTCGTGGAGAGATCGGTTAGAAACTGAAGACCTAATTTTTGGGCGTCTGTTAGTGTAGCTAATGCGGTTTTATTTTTTAACAGGTCTTCGGGTGTTTGTATGGAAAATTCTGTGTGTAATTTGACGGCTTTCGCTTCGCCGATGTGTTGTATTTTTGTCAATTCTTTAACGGCTTTGTTTTTCGGGTTGTCTTGAGCTTTTGTGGCTTCTCGGCATTTGCCCGTTTTTATTATTTCTTCCACTTTTTTCAAAATAGAAGAAGTTGGTTTTTCTGGGTTTTCTTTTTCTAGTTTTTCTCCGGAATTTCGAAGGGCTTCAAGAGCATCGGCCACCGACGAAATTCGTCCGGCTTTTTTAAATGCTTCTATCGCTTTGTTGTATTTTGCCACTTTAAACGTATAATTCGCCTCTCTACTCGAACGAACTGAATCCGATATATCTCGCAAACTATTATTTATCATTTCCAAATAATTTCCATCTTCTGGCCTCCAACCTTCCTCCATACAAACATCCGTCCTGACGCCTCTATACGCTGGATGTCGTGGAATTCCCTCCTCCGTTAACTCCATATAACTGAAATTAACCGTAGCACCTATTGGTATATAATGTGAATATTCTGGATCCCAATAATTCAACCTCATTTCATCAGTCAACCCCGTGCCAATATTAAACTCTACGCCATTATCCATCCTACATTTCAACGCCCCCAACATAAAATACATCGGATTACTCGAGGCTCTATCATATTTACCCGTTCCAGGCATGTACTCAAGTACAATTGCCTCTGCGTCATCTTGTACCTTCATTTTCAACAACATCTTACTCCTTTTGGTCTCGTATATATTGTTTGGACCTCGCAGCATCAGTCCTTCTGCGCCCGACTCCGTAAGCTTACGGTAAAGTTTCATTAGAAACTCGTCATTTTTAACGAGATAATTGTTAACAATTTCTACGGGAAAATTATGACCTTTGTTATCTTTATTCGATTGCCAATTAGAACGAAGATTATCTACAAGACTTGTAAGCCTCTGCATGCGTTCCCTGAAAGGTCCGCTGTCTGAAGGACAATCGAATATCATGAACTTTACTCCTCTCCACAATTTGCTGATGTCGTCTGCTGTTTGCTTTTTAGAAATCTTGAGATTGCTGAGACCTGCTACTTGCTGGAACTTACCTCTTCCCATCCATATTTCTCCGTCTAGAGATACACCAGTTGGTAGAGTGTTTTTGAACCACTGCGGGACTTCTGTAAAAACTTTCCCCTTCATATTACCGTCTTTATCTTTTGATGGTCGTGCGACCAATTCTTGACCGGTCCATATTCCCCGTAATCCGTCGAATTTTTCGCTTGCATACCACCCTTCGCCTGGTTGCGTACAAGAGAATTGTTTAAGCATTTTGTCTGTTAGCTTGATACGTTGCCCAGCTTTATCACCAGTTGTGTGGTAAAGTTTGTCCGCAAGCATTACGCCTGTTCCCCCCTTTGGAAAAATGATGTATTGTTTAGAATTTTCTTCAACGAGTTGAGCGTTTTCGGGAAAAACACGGGACATGGTGCTGTTATTATCGTTAATTAAGTGTTGTGTCTTAAAGTAGATTTCTGGAGTATTTTATTTAAATTACCAGATTTTAGATTGTAAGAACATGGTAACACTGTAACCAACGAAAGTTCTTAGCAAATTAAAAAAGTAGCCTTTCCAAATTTTCTTTTGTTTCAAAGTTTGAATGGGTTGTATATTATTTATTTTGTAATTAACGAAAATAGTATCGTACGGATAAACTATTGTCATGCCGATCACGGCAGATAAGGCACCGTATAAAGATATTTGTAAATCGGATGAATTTTGACTAGTTAAAAAATTGAATATGGAAAAATGTATAAAAGTTCCAAATAATTCTTTGAAAAAAATTATACTTTGGCCGCCTGGTACTAAAGTTGTATTGACTTGGAGCTTAAGTTTAGTTGATTGGTACGGGAATTCTAAAATCCCGCTGACAGAACCAGCCAAAATAATAGCAAAAATAACTGAATATCTCTTAAATAAACTATAAATGTGAAATCTAAGTCCGTTTGTAAAACTGCTGAAAATTATAGGAGCTTGAATCCCAGCCATCATTTTGACATCTTTATTTGTTTGCTGCGATACTTTTAAAGTTTCCAAGGGATAAGATGATACAATACCAGCATTACAAGCCAAACATCTGAGAACGAGGTCCTTCATAATTTATTATATATAATAAATTATATTTATATATAATAAATGACCTTTTATCTCTTTAAAATATACGTAATAACAGTTTTCATAATATTAGTTACTCAATATACGGTGCCTCTTATTATAAAAGCATTTGAAATCAATAAAAAACTTGACGGCGAAGCGAATACCGCAGCAGAAATAGAAGACCTACCATACTGGAAAAAAATACTATACATGATCATGTATAATGAACATATTAACATATCTTCAACAATATGGTACGCCATTATGTTAGGTATAGGATTGACGTTAACATCCATTATTTCTATACAAAATACTGTATTTCCTGGTTACGGCGAACAGATTATATTTTTAGTAGGACTTTCTGTCGGTTTTGCAGTTCTAATAAATATAATCATCAGAAATTACATCAAAATTTATTCTTCCAAAGAATGCAAATCTTGGTACAATAAAATAGAAACACAATCCACAGATTACTGGGCGATAACAACAGGCAGCCAAACAGGCAGCCAAACGGGAAGTTACGATGACTGGGTCATAGTTAAAACATTTAACGAATTTTTAAATGATACATGTTACGTATTTTATCATAGTTATACCTTACCTCAAACAAGTAACCTATATATGGCAACAATTATGGCATTTTCCATGCTTATAGCTTTAAGATTGAAGCTTAATGAAATAGATTACATTACAGATTACGGACCACTCGACTGGGCGACAAATTAAACACCTTAATACTTAAAAAAATATCTTAAACAAATTATAAGCCCCGTTAATGTATTTTTGGATTGTTATTACAGGCGGTGTATTCGCTTTTATTGCAGCAATGGGTATAGGAGCAAATGACGTCGCAAATGCTTATGCCACATCTATAGGTTCAAAATCTTTAACAATAAGACAAGCTGTTGTATTAGCCAGCATATTTGAAGCTGGAGGAGCTATTTTAATGGGCTCTCACGTAACTAAAACTATAAGAAAAGGGATCGCAGATTACAAATGCTTTGAGGATGACCCTGGTTCGCTAATGTACGGAAGCATGTGGGTTTGTTTTTCAGTGGCAATGTGGCTATTTATAGCTTCTAAATACGAAATGCCTGTTAGTACAACACATTCTTGTGTTGGTGGTATGGTTGGTATGACGTTGGTATTAAAAGGAAGTGATTGTGTTATTTGGTACCAAGCAAAGGATACGTTTCCTTTTATAGGTGGAGTTGCGGGAATTGTTGTATCTTGGATTATTTCGCCAGTTTTTTCAGCTATTCTTTCCAGTTCTTTGTTTGGTATTTTGAGAACTTGTTTTTTGAGATCCGAATACAGCTTTTATAGAAGTAGTTATGTTTTCCCTATAATGGTCGGAGCTACGGTAACATTAAATACATTTTACATAGTTTACAAAGGAGCTAAAGGATTGGGTTTAGATGACACACCCATTGGTGTTGCGTGTGCTTGGGCTTTTGGTATCGGAGGGGTTTCTGGTTTAGGGATAATACCCTTAACGAGTTATATTAAAAAAAGAATAACCGATAAAATTGAACAAAATAAAGCGAACGACATTGAACTGGAAATGACAAGAAGAGGAGTAAAGAATATAGACCAAGTTCATAACGACAACTCTGATGATAAAACATGCTACAAAAGCGACTGTTTAGAAAAAAAAGACTGTACTGGTTTAGTAAAATACGTAAACGATTCCCTTAAAATAGATATAAACGAAGTCATCGCTTCCGACGAAAATGTACTCGCCATCCACGATTCAGCCGAAAAATTTGAACCCAAAACAGAAGAACTTTTCAAATCTCTTCAAGTTTTTACCGCAATTTGCGACTCTTTCAGCCACGGAGCAAACGACGTGGCAAACGCAATCGGTCCATTCGCCGCAATTTACATTATTTCACGGGAAAATGAAGTCAATAAAAAAAGCGAATTAGGAACAGACGCTTACTGGATCTTAGCACTTGGCGGAGCTGGTATATCACTCGGGTTGGCAGTTTACGGATACAAGATTATACAAGCCATTGGTCTTAAGCTTTGTAAAATAACACCTTCACGTGGTGTCGCCATCGAATTAGCTTCCGCCCTAGTTATTATAACAGGGAGTCGCTTAGAAATACCATTAAGTACAACTCACTGCCAAATAGGCGCAACTATGGGTGTGGCGGCACTTGAAAACCCCAAAACTTGTTCGGGTATGAATAATACAATCGTTTTTAAAACCATCGTTGGATGGGTTATCACTCTTATTATAGTTGGAAGCACAGCGGCTGTTCTCACGGCGCAAGGAGCTTACGGTCCAGAGACAACTGGTCCTTAATATGTTTGGGTTTTTAAATAAAAGTTGGGTTCCTTTTAAAGAATTCATCGAGGATAATTTTTAAAATTGTTCTCGATTTGTTCTTTTTTAATTGGGTAGTAATTAAAAACAGAATATATATTTGTAATTTATAACAATGGAAGAATACGGCGAAAATCCATTCGAAAAAATAAAAATGCTGGAAAGAATAATAGAAGAAAGTTCTATCAGAGAATCAACTCGCATAGCCAACCTCGAACAAGAAAAAGAGGATCTCCAAAATAAACTATTATTTATGAAAGTTGAATACGCCATTCTCAAAAAAAACACACAAGTCAAAAATAATAACACATGCCGCATTTCGTAAACCTAAACCTAAATCTCATCATACGACATCAAATCTACACCCGACTTTTCTTTCAACACATGAAAACACTTTGAACCTGAAAAGGGGCGATAACCCCCCGACCTCCTCCTTGCAGAAAGAGGCGATGGATGACTTGTACAATCTATATAGTGACCACGGTCATGGCAAATAAGCCGCCTTTTATCATGAGCATGTTTACCCCAAAGCAAAAAAGTCACGTTATTATTGTTATCACTTATATATTTTATAACGGCGTCAGTAAATATTTCCCAGCCAATATGCTGATGTGATAAAGCCTTACCTTCTTTAACAGTAAGAATGCTATTTAGCAAAAAAACACCATTCTCTGTCCAATTAGTAAGGTCGGTTTTTGTATTTTGAGCGTGTGCAGTTTCTAATTCAAGTAAAATGTTTTTCAAACTAGGAGGTGTTTTTCCCGGACCCTTGAAAGAAAAGGCAAGTCCGTCGGCTTGATTTTTTTCGTGATAAGGATCCTGGCCCAATATAACGGCTTTTATTTGTTCAGGGCGCATAATATTAAAAACTCGTAAAATATCGCCCTTAGGCGGAAAAATTTCCTGGTGAATTCTATTTTCGTCCTGATATTCCTGTTTAACTTTTTCTATCATGGGTTTAAAGTAACCTTTTTTAATTTCTTGTTCCCAAAGTTCTTCCCAACCTGCGGGTATTAGATCTAAAATTTCCATTTTAGTATTAAAAGTTGTGAGTATTTAAATATATTTAGCAAATTACAATACCGCTTTTCGTAAAGGCATATACGTACCCCAAACCTTTGCCTGCGGAACATCTTCACTGGTATAGTCGGAGAATATAGCAACAATACATTCTTGCTGTAATGTATTGACGATATGGCGTGTAATGTAGCCATTTGGGTTAAAATAGTTGTATTCAATACCTATAATTTCTTCGGCATTATTTAATCTTCTGTTAAGATCTGCTTTGCTTTTGGCGCAAACGTAAACTTTTTCGGGCATTGTATATTTACAAATAAAAAGACTAATATTTAAATCTATTTTATTTGTAATTAAATGTCATATTACAAAACAATTAACGGCATCACGATGGACGATAAACTCCTAAAACAAGGCAAAAATCTAAGTCTCAACGACCCAAACTTAAATTTGCACATCAAAATACTCCTCGAATCCGCAATGGACGCCAACAAACTTACCATCACCGAAATAAATACACTACAATACATAAACCAAAACGTCTTAAACAATTCAGACACCATGCTCAGAACCGTTCTTAAAATGATAACACTAAACAATAAACCAGCTATTATAGAAGCTGAACCAGAACGATGGGGCTATAATCGTCCTTAACTCTACTTGGTTTTCATACAACGCTTATCAGTAAGACGAGCAGCTACGTAAAATGGCCCCCCGAAAAGGAAATACAAGAAATCCACAAAAGTAGTCCCGCTAACGCAATCAGGCTTTGATACATACCACAAAAGCCACGCAACAGGCAAAATCAAACCAAAAAGAAAATTGGTAACGGTTTCCGCTAAAACTGGCTGCCCTAAAAAAGTTATAGAATCTTTTACCAATGTCGGTATTACTGCTAACGCATAGCTTATGACAAATGCGAGAAGAAACCAAGTAGCAAACCAAAGAGCAGACTTTTTATCAAACTTAAATCCGTACATTAAATGTTATTGTTAATAACAACTATTTTATTTTTAACAACAACATTAAATACTCTCAGTGGGGTTTGAACCCACGACCTTCCGCTCATAAGACGGATGCTCTAACCAACTGAGCTATGAGAGCATGTATTCTAGATGGGACTCGAACCCACAACCTCCCGATTAGAAGTCGGACGCGCTATCCAATTGCGCCACTAGAACAAACTTACTGCCGGTGGGATTCGAACCCACGCGCAAAAATACAGAGGATCTTGAGACCTCCCCCTTAGACCACTCGGGCACAGCAGCTTTGGTGCTAACAGTTTATAGACTTGCTGCAAGGTCTTATGCTGCCGATGGGATTTGAACCCACGCGTACGAATACAGAGGATCTTAAG
>MDTC01277573.1_pt1 | contig 18987 bp, 14 predicted proteins | sample 811181 | NCBI WGS metagenome assembly MDTC01 (sample SAMN05326644, study PRJNA326480) | marine metagenome | isolation source: seawater | place: Pacific Ocean: North | collected 2011
GTCAGATATAATAATTAAGTGCTTCCTTAGCTCAGCTGGATAGAGCAACTGCCTTCTAAGCAGTGGGCCGCAGGTTCGAATCCTGCAGGAAGCGTAAAAACAATATTGAATTATGAGATTTTTTAATTATCTGTCTTTAGATAAAGAAAAATCAAAATTAATTAGTAATTATATTTTTCTATCAGGACTATTTTTTCTTCCAACCTCAACTTTCTTAGGTTGTTTATTTCTCTTCCCAGCTGGAATTCTTGGGTCACTGTACAACAAGGAAAACTATTTTAAAAGTCGATGGAATCTAGCATTTTTATTATGTGGAATACTAATGGCGATAAATACTTTTTTGCAGAACATTATACTAAATAATGATTACAAAGATATATGGGAACCAAGTTCATCAATTCTTGGCTTGGCTAATTGGATTCCTTTTTTTTGGCTTTTTTGGAGCCTTCAACCATATATAAATTCAAATATAAAAAGAAAATATGCGGCAATGGTTGCAATTAGTGGTACTTTACCAGTTCTTATTACTGGCTTTGGCCAGTATTTTTTTGAATGGTATGGTCCATTTAGTTTTTTAAACGGATTAATTGTTTGGTATCAAAAGCCTCTAACTGCAGAAGATGGATTAACTGGATTGTTTAACCATGCGAATTATACTGGTTCTTGGTTAAACTTTATTTGGCCTTTCTGTATTGCACTTTTTTTAGAAAAGACACAAAATAGTCTTAAAAAAACAGTTTCGATTTGTTTCTTAACTTCAGTAGGTTTAGCATCATTTTTAACAAATTCTAGAAATGCTTGGGCAGGGTTATTTATTTCCGTGCCTATTATGATAGGAACTGAAAGTTTTATTTGGCTAGGAGCGTTATTTCTAAGTATTTTCATAATCATTGCTATTTGCGTATTTCCTTTTTTTGAAGGCAATATACAAAATAATTTTAGATCAATTGTTCCGAATAAAATATGGTTTGAATTTTCGCCTCTTGGCTTTGAGGGATTAGATATAAAAAGATTTGACCTTTTATTAAATGCGCTTAAGATAAGTCTAATAAGACCAATCTTTGGAATAGGTGCTGGTGCGTTTACCGCAATATTTGCTTACCAATCAGGATTCTGGAAAGGTCATTCTCATAATTTATTGATAGAACTGGCAATTAGTTATGGAATACCGGTAACAATAATATTATTTACTACAACTAGTTTTTTGTTATGTAAATCATGCAAAATTTTATTTTTCAAATCTAACAAAAAAAACACAAATATATTCGACAAAGCATGGTGGGTATCAATTTTTATTTTTGCCATATCCCAACTTGTCGACATTCAGTACTTTGACGGGAGAATAAGTATTTTTTATTGGATTTTACTTGCAGGCATTAAAAATATTCTAGATGAAAACTTATCTATCAAATCCAAAGTATGAGAAAAAAATTTACTGACACTTACTTCTTTAAATTATTTTTAGTTTTTATTTTCTCAATTTTAATAGATTATTTATTGCTAGATAATGCGAATTCTATTCCTGGGTGGGATCAAGGGTATCATCTCAGTAATGTCTTCAAGATGCATAATTTATATGGTTTTTATGGAAATAATTATCAAGATTTATGGAGTAACTTATTAAATGTAACTGACAGTTACAGAGGACCTCTTACTTATTTCTTTTCCTCATTATTTCTTAAGATATTTGGAATATCTTATAAAAATGCATATTTATCAAATCATATTTATAGTTTAATTTGCATATTTTCAATTTATGAATTAGGGAAAATCATATTTAATAGATCAGCAGGTTTATGGGCTGCAATTATTTTCACATTCAGTCCTTTAATAATTTCTCAAAGAACAGACTATTTAATAGATTTATCATTAACTGCATTTGTTACTTTAAACTTTTTATTTTTAACTAGATGGTTTTTAAGTAGAAGTATATTTAGCATTTATTCAATAATATCTGGGTTAACTTTAGGGTTAGTCTTTCTTGTTAAGCCAACAGGAATATCGTTACTAATATTACCTTTATTAATAACAATTTCTAAAAGGATTTTTCAATCAAGTAAGAAGTTTTTAACATTAGTAGAGTTTATAGTTTTATGTTCTACTTTCTTATTAATTATTTATCCTTGGTTTTCTAAAAATTGGCTTACAATATTGTCCTCAATAATTAATGCTTGGCAATGGGGTGTTAAATATCAAGAAGGGTTCGAAATTAATGATATTAAAAGTTGGTTTTTTTATATTTTCAGAATTCCAGACATCATTGGAAAAACAAATTTTTGGACTTTAATATCTATATTTTTATACAGAATTTTTTATTCCAATTCTGATTTTTTTAATTACTTTCGAAATTCTAAAAAACATTTTCTTTATCTTTCATTTTTCATAAATGTATATTTAATAACATCTATTATGTCCACAAAAGAAATTAGATTTTTTCTTCCTGTTTTACCTATAATTTGTATTTTTTTATCTGCACTTTTAAATTCAAAAAATAAACTTAAAGAAGTTTATTTTAAGAGAATAATTTTAATTGGAATATTAATAACTACTATTTCATATCAAAATAGTTTATTGGGTTATTTTTCACTTTTTAAAAATAATAATTTCAAAGAAGAAAATAATTTTTTACATCAAGAAATAATTCACGAAATATCAAAAGGCAATAAGAATTTAATCTCGACATTAGCCGTTTTACCTGATACTAGAGAAATCAATACTTTTAATCTTGAAGCAGAAGCCTCCAAAGAGGGCGAATATGTAGCTGTTAGACAGATCATAAGCAACAAAGATACATATAAATTAGATCTGCAGAATTTTGATTGGTTTTTAATTAAAACTGGAAATCAAGGAGTGATGAAAAATGAGGCAAGAGAATTAATCGAACAAAAACTTTACGATAACAAAGTTTTTGCAGTACATAAAGAATGGGTACTATCTGATAAAAGCTACTTAAGATTAATAAAAAGGAGATCACCTTCTATTCTTATAGAAAAATCTGTTTGTAAAGATAAAAAACCAATAATAAATGTTGAAAAAATTGATAATGGACTAAAACTTATAACCAAGGGTAATGGAAAGAGTCTAAAATCAAGTAAATTATTGTTGAATATAAAAACCAACAATAAAAACTTTAAAGAAAATATTTCATTAGCTAATGGGATGTTCCACCCTTATTTTAAGGAAAAAGATTGTTACTCAATAGAGCAAAATATTCCCATAAAATTTAATTTAAAAAAACAAGACAAAGTTAATAAATTATTTATAGAAATTTTTTATATAAATAATTTAAATAAAATTTTATTTGTAGATAAAAAAATAATAGAAAATTATAGTTTTAATTTTGAAAAATCATTACTGATGGCTAATAAAATTAAGACTGTAGAGCAGCTAGGCCTAGATTTAAAGTTTGGTAGATTTGATAATTTATTCAAGTTAGTAGAAATATTAAATCAAAGCGATCCAAAACAGGTTTATCTAAAAGATGCAGAAGATATTTATACAATAAGGTACAAAATGAGTAAAAATGAGGATGATCTTTATAGCGTATTAATAAGTCAAATACTACAAAGGAAAGCAAATAAAGCGAAAAATACTACTGATATACTTCTAAAAAATCATGGAGGTTCAAATCAAAATATTTACATTTCACAAGCAGTAATTAATCTATATTTACTAAATATTAGGGATGCTAGATTATCTATTAATAATGCCAAGTCCTTAAGTAATTCAGTAAAAAATGATGAAATAATAAAAACGATTGATAATATTTTAAATATTCTTGAATTCAAATCTATTTTATAAGTAACTTTCTAAATTTTAAAATAACATATAATATAAACTAAATTGTTTCTAAAACAGGTTAGATCCCAATCAAGAAGCTATAAGACAATTAATGCAAAAAAATATTACCCCGCCAAGAAAAATTGCACTCATCCATGATTGGTTTTTAGAAAAATCAATAGGTGGAGCAGAATATGTAACCAAAGTTATAGATGAAAGATTAACCTCCAAATACACTCAACCAGATATTTACTCTATTGTTGAAAATTTGAAGAATTCAAAAAAAGAATTTTTTGGGAATAGAAAAGTTAACACTAGTTTTATTCAGAAATTGCCACTTGGCAAATTAAATGTTCAAAACTTTTTACCATTAATACCTTTTGCAATTGAACAATTTGATTTAAGTAATTATGAATTGATTATTAGTTCTAGTCATTTAGCAGCGAAAGGAGTTTTAACTTCTCCAGATCAATTGCATATTAGTTATATTCATACTCCTATGAGATATGCATGGGATCAAATGCATATTTATTTAAAACAATCTCATCTTTCAAAAGCTGGCCTAGAGCCATTAATTAGATATATTCTTTATAAATTACGGGAGTGGGACACTATTAGTGGAAGAAGGCCTGATTTAATTATTGCAAATTCTAGTTTTACTGCGAGAAGGATAAAAAAATATTGGGGAATTAAAGCAGAAGTTATTCACCCACCAGTTGATATTAAAAGATTTAATTTCAAAAATAACAGAGAAAATTTTTATTTAAGTGTTAATAGGCTTGTTCCAAATAAAAGAATAGATTTACTTGTAAATGCTTTTAACAAATTAGGTCTTCCCCTCTTGATTGTAGGCGAGGGACCAGAAAAAAGAAAATTGAAAAAGATAGCAAAATCAAACATTATTTTTTTAGGAAAAAGATCAAATTCAGAAATTGAGAAATTAATGAGTACATGCAGAAGCTTTATTTATTCAGGGATTGAAGATTTTGGTATAGCACCAGTTGAGGCGATGGCTTCAGGAGCTCCTGTAATTGCTTATGGGAAAGGAGGAATACTTGATACAGTCAAATGTATTCGAAAGAAAGAAAAAGATATTTATCCAACTGGTGTAATTTTTAATGAACAAACTGTCTCTGCTATTTATGATGTTGTGCGCTGGTTTGAAGATGGCAAAGTTTGGAAAGATTTTGAATCTGAAAAAATTCATGAGTCATCCCTAAACTTTAGCAAGCTAAATTTTGAAAAAAAAATTATTAATTTCATTGATTTAAATTGGAATGAATTTATTTCTAAAAGAAAATACTAAAATACAAACAATTTTATACTTACCTGAATGAAACAATATCCTAGAAATCATTTCAGAAAGAAGTCCTATCTTGGATTTAAAAAATGTATGGATTTCATATTTGCTTTTCTAGCATTTATTTTAATTTCCCCTTTATTTGTAGTAATAATAATACTTATAAAATTCAGTTCAATGGGTCCTATTTTTTTCTTGCATAAAAGGATAAGAAAAGGTGAAAAAATATTTTATTGTATAAAATTCCGCACAATGCATCCAGAAGCTAATGACATTTTAAAAAATATTTTAAATAAAAATGAAAAAATAAGAATAGAGTACGATACTACACAAAAGATTAAAAATGACCCAAGAATTACAACTATTGGTAAGTTTTTGAGAAAAACAAGTCTTGATGAAATACCCCAGTTAATTAATGTTCTAAGGGGGGAAATGAGTATAGTAGGACCCAGACCAATTATCGAAAAAGAAAAAATTAGATATGGAGATTCAATTTCTAATGTCTTTTCTATTGATCCTGGGATTACAGGACTTTGGCAAGTTAGCGGAAGGAATAACCTTACTTATGAAAAAAGAGTTGAGCTAGATAATTTATATGTTAGGGAGGTTAATTTTATTACAGATTTAAGGATTATAATAAGAACTATTGGAGTGATTTTATTTCCTATGGATAGAGGGGCCTATTAGCAACTTTCCTGAATTTTGAAAATATTGAATATAAAACAACTTTATTCGAATAAAACACATATAAAACTGTACTCAAATAAAAAAAAACATTCATTTATATGATTAATTATTAATATGCAAAGTAAAACTTTAAATCTATTAAAAAGACTTTTCAGTAAGCTTCCAAGAAAAAGGAAGATTTCTTTAATATCTATTTTCCCAATAGCTATAATTACTGGCCTTACGGATGTTTTAGTAGTTGGAATTGTCGCTAGATTATTCAGTGCTGTTGTTGGTAAGGAAAATAGACCATCAATTCCCTTCTCCGAAATTGTCAGCACAGATCCTTTAATAAAAATTCTGATACTTATCTTTATCTATATCCTCATTAACTGGTTAGCTTCCTTTTTAAGATTACTTTTAAGAGGATTTCAAGAAAGGCTCAGAGCTCAAATATTTATAGACTTATCAGAAATAGCCCAACGTAATATCCTAAGTCAGGAATATGAGTTCTTTTTGAGCCAGGACAGTGAAAATTTATCTTCTAAAATTTTGTTAAACATTTCAAGAGTTTCAGAAAAATTAATAAAGCCTATTTTGCAAATAGTAAGTGGTTTTTTTATTGTTTCATTTATATTTATTGCTATTTTAAGTTTTGCAAAATCAACTTCTTTTTATCTAATAATAAGTCTTGTTTTAGGCTACTTATTTATCTCTATGATTGTTACCCCAATAATTCGAAAGGCCTCAAAACAAAGAATAATTCTTGAATCAGAAATTGAAAGTGTAATGACTGAATCTATAAGAACTATCGTAGATTTACAATTATCAGGCTCAGAAAGATTTTTCGAAAATAAATATACTAAAGCTGGGAAGAAAGCTTTTCCATATTTATGGAGAGCGGAAACATTTCCTGAGTTTCCAAGAGCTTTGATAGAACCTTTTGGGATAACTCTCATATTTTCAATTGGACTTTTTTCTCTAATATCAAATAAAAATCCTACAAATTTCCTTGAATTAATACCTTTTCTAGCCACTATTGCGGTTGCATCGCTTAAGTTAACACCTCCTCTTCAAGATTTATTTAGAGGAATAACGGACCTGAGAGCAGGAATTCCCGATTTAGAAGAAGCATTAAGAATTTTAGAGTTAAGAAAAGTAAGAAAATCAAGCCCTAAAAATCAAACAAAAATATTTGATCCGAAAAAAGATATAAAACTATCTTCTGTATCTTACAGATACCCAGAATCAAACCAAATTGCTCTAGAAAATATAAATATTGATATAAAAATTGGCACAAAAATTGCTTTTGTAGGTAAAACAGGTAGCGGTAAAACCACAACAGCAAATTTAATATTGGGTTTATTGAGGCCATCTAAAGGGAAATTCTTCGTAGATGGGAAAATTATAAAAAAGGAAAATATTTTTAGCTGGCAATCCTTATGTTCCTATGTTCCACAGTCTATTAATTTATTAAATAATGATATAAAAGCTAATATTGCTTACGGTCAAAAATATGATGAGATTGTTGAAGCGAAATTAAACTCTTCAATAAAAGCTGCTCAATTGAAGGATTTAATAGATGAATTACCTTATGGATTAGAAACTAAAGTTGGAGATAATGGAATAAGGTTATCTGGAGGCCAAAGACAAAGGATAGCATTAGCAAGAGCTTTTTATAGAAATACAAGATTACTCGTACTTGATGAAGCGACCAGCGCTCTTGACAATAATACAGAAGCTGACCTACTTGAGGCTCTAAATTTAATGAATAAAAAATTAACTATTATAATAATTGCTCATAGAATAAATACTGTAAAAAATTGTGATTTTATATATGAATTTGAAGATGGCAAAATCAAGGCTTCTGGAAACTTTGAAGAACTTAAAAATATCTCAGCTAGTTTTAGAGATATGGTTAATAAAGAAAAATAGCAATAATAAATATTTAAAATTTAAATTTAATAATAATTAATTATGATAAATATTATCAAAATAATTTAATTTTGTTTTCTTGGGATTTGAAGACTAGAATATCTCTAATATTTTAAATTAAAATTGAATTCTAATCGAAAAATAATACCTGTAATCCTCTCTGGTGGCTCGGGGACAAGACTTTGGCCACTTTCAAGAAAAAGTTTTCCGAAACAATATCTTTCATTAACTCAAAATACTCACAAATCGATGCTTCAATTAACGTTGGATAGATTAGAGGGTTTAAAAGATTTAGACGCACCAATTGTTGTTTGTAATGAAGAGCATAGATTTATTTTGGCTGAACAATTGAGAGAGATTAATGTTTCCGCTAAATCAATTCTATTGGAACCATTTGGTAAAAATACTGCTCCTGCAATAGCTATTTCCGCCTTAAAAGCTATAGAAAATGAAGAAGATCCAATTTTACTAATATTGCCTGCGGATCACGATATTAAGAATAAAAAAAAATTTTTACAAGCTATATCAATAGCATGTGAATTTGCTCTTAAAAATCAATTAGTTACTTTTGGAATAATACCCTCATCTCCAGAAACAGGTTTTGGATATATAAAGGCAAAGCCTAGCAATAAAGAGGGAGAACAAGGATTTCAAATCGAAAGATTTATTGAAAAACCAAATAAAGAAATTGCAGAGCAACTTATAAAAGATGATTTATATACTTGGAATAGTGGCATGTTTGTATTTAAAGCGAAAGTTATTCTTAAAGAGATCGAGACCTATAATCCTAAAATTATAGAAATTTGTAAAAAATCAATTGCGAATAATTCAATTGATTTGGATTTTCAAAGAATTGATAAATCTTATTTTAATGATTGCCCAAGCATATCAATTGATAATGCGGTTATGGAGAAAACAAAAATTGGCAAAGTAGTTCCGCTAGAAGCAAATTGGAGTGATCTTGGAGGATGGAATTCTATTTGGGAAGCCAACAAAAAAGATGAAAATGGAAATTATAAGAGTGGAAACATCATGCTTGAGGATACAGAAAATTGCTATGTGAGAAGTGAAGACAAAATTATAGTTGGTATTGGTTTGGACAATTTGATTATTGTAGAAAACGATGATGCAATATTAATATCTGAAAAAAATAAATCCCATTTAATAAAGAACATTCTTGAAGATTTAAATAAAAAGGGCTATAAAGAGGTTTTTGAACATAAAAAAATACATCGACCTTGGGGAAACTATACATCTATTGAAGAGGGTGAGTTTTGGAAAGTAAAAAGAATCGAAGTAAAACCAAAACAATCTCTTTCACTGCAAATGCATCATCATCGAGCTGAACACTGGATTGTGGTTACGGGAACAGCAGAGGTAGAAGTAGAAGAAAAAAAGTTACTTTTAAGTGAAAATCAAAGTACTTATATTCCTTTGGGATCTAAGCACAGGTTATCAAATCCAGGTTCTCTAGACTTAATTCTAATAGAAGTGCAAAGTGGCTCTTATTTAGGAGAAGATGACATTGTAAGGTTTAAAGATCATTATGGTAGAAATTGATAATTAAGAATATCAAAGTTCAAAACTAATAATCACTTTCTTGAAAATTTCAAAAGAAAAATAAATGAAGACAAATTATAATAGTATATTCTTAGCTAGCACTATATTCTTGGTACCACTTAGAGAAAATTTCAACTCCTTTTTCAATAGAAGTATCAGGAGCAAAACTTATCCAATTCTGTAAACTAGTGTTATCGCACAATGTTTCTTGAACATCCCCTGGTTGCATTTCCATTTTTTTTATTATTGCTTTTTTCCCAAGCATCTTTTCTAAAAGTTCTAGGAAATAGAGTAAATTTACCGATTTATTATTTCCAACATTAAAAATCCTATGAGAAGAAAATGATGTAGAGGGATTAGGTTTATATCTATTAAAGTCTTTATCAGGGGTTGTTAACTTTTTTGAACATAGAACTATCGCTTCTACGGCATCATCAATAAAAGTGAAATCTCTTTTCATATTACCTTCATTGAATAATTCGATCGGTTCTTGCCTAACTATAGCTTTTGAAAAAATCATTGGAGCCATATCTGGCCTGCCCCATGGACCGTAAACAGTGAAGAATCTTAAACCAGTTGCAGAAAATTTATAAAGGTGACTATAAGAATGTGCCATAAGTTCATTCGATCTTTTTGTGGCAGCATAAAGACTAATGGGGTGATTAACGGGATCGTTCTCCTTAAAGGGCAATTTTTTATTAGCTCCATATACCGAACTACTAGAAGCATAAATAAGGTGTTCAACTTTAAATTGCCTACACATTTCGAGAATATTAAAAAAGCCTAAAATATTACTATCAATATATTCTGGAGGATTTTGCAAAGAATATCTAACTCCTGCTTGAGCTGCCAAATTAACTACTATATCAGGCTTGAATTTACTAAAGATTAATCTCATATCATCGATTATCTTTATATCTTTTTTATAGAAATGCCAATTCTTACTTAAATTAGATTCTTTTACTAATTCATCTATAAGTTTTAATCTTTTTAATTTTAGTGATTTAGAGTAATAAGAATTTATATTATCTATACCTACAACAACTTCATTCATCCTCAAAAGTTTTTCAACTAATGAAGCTCCAATAAATCCCGCAGCTCCTGTCACTAATATAGTTCTAGAACTACCCATAGAAGAACAAATTATCTTGCCTACTGTACTACATTTCAACCTATATAAGTAAAAAAGTATATTTTTTAATTACCTTGATTATTCCATTCAGGAACAATCTCCTTGAGGATTAATAAGGCTTCTCGAACATCCTCATTTAATAAAGCTTTCTCCATTTTTTTTAATTGATCTAAAAAAATATTAGATGAAAAAAACTTTTCCTTAGCTCTAAAAATCTGTGAATTATTGGTTGGAAGTGCTTCTGCATCAATCAATAATTCTTCGTATAACTTTTCTCCAGGCCTTAAGCCTGTATAAATAATTTCTATATCCCCTTTTGGATTATCTTCGTTTTTAATTTCAAGTCCACTAAGTCTTATCATCTGTGTAGCAAGATCTCTAATTAAAATTGGTTCCCCCATATCTAATAAAAATAAATCGCCACCCTCTGCATATACAATTGATTCAAGCACTAGATTAGCAGCTTCAGAGATTGTCATGAAAAACCTTGAAATTTCAGGATGAGTAATAGTAATTGGACCTCCATTTATAATTTGTTTTCTAAATCTTGGGACTACAGAACCTGAAGAATCTAAAACATTCCCAAACCTTACCATTGAGAAACATGTCCTAAAACTTCCTTTATCAAATTTAGCGTCTGCAGTTTGAGAGTAAGATTGAACTATCAATTCAGCTAATCTTTTGCTTGCTCCCATAACATTTGTTGGTCTCACTGCTTTATCAGTAGAAATTAAACAAAAATTCTCCAAGTTATATTTAATAGAAGCGTCGCACAATACCTTTGTAGATATAACATTATTTTCTATGCCACGTATGGGATTCTTTTCAACAATTGGGACATGTTTATAAGCTGCAGTGTGAAATACTATTTGAATTTCTTCTTTAGAGAAAATTTTCTCAATAATTCTATAATTCATTGCGCAACCCAAAACAAAAACCAAATCAATATTTTGAGTATTGATTTCTGATAATGTTTGTTCAATTGCGTAGAGGTTTATTTCGCTTCTTTCTAAAAGAATTAATTTTTTAGGGTTATATTTTAAGATTTGTATGCATAATTCTGATCCAATGGAGCCTCCAGCACCACTAATTAAGATAGTTTTATTTTCAATCAGATTAAATAATACTTCATTCTGACTAGTAAATTCTTTTCTGAAAATTAAATCTGAAATATTGAGAGTGTTTAAATCATCTAGCCTTGTTTTCCCTGATGCAAATTCCTCTAATGATGGCATTGTAAAAACCGAGATATTTAGTTGTTGAAACTTCCTTATAATTTCAACCTTCTTAAACCTACTAATATTCTCAGTGCTAATTAAGACCCTTTCGACTTTGCCTTTGAGATTGTTAATCATTAAAGGAGATATAATTGGAATCCCTCCTATGTTTCTACTCCAAAGTTGAGAATCCTCATCAATAAAAGCCACTAAATTATAACCACCCAATAAATCTAAGTTTTTTGCTAGGTTTATCCCAGAAATACCCGCTCCATAAATTGCTATTTTCAACTTTATCTTTTGATCATTTAAAGAATACAAAAACAAAAGTTTTCTTATTAAATATCTAAAACCTAAATTAAGAAAAGTAGTGATAATAACTATTAGACTTATAAAAGATATTGGGTTTTTAGAACCCAGAATAAAACTGCAAATTATTTCTACAGTTGTAATAGAAAATAAATTTCTTAAGAAAATTTTTAAAAATATTTTTAAGCCTAAATAACTTGTAAGGCTTGAATATTGTCCAGTAGAAATATATGTAGTGACACTTATTAGTAAGAATAAAATTTTTAAGTGATTAAAGTCACCAAGAATTGTAATATTTAAATTTTCTTTATATAAAATTAGTGCAAATATTATGGATAACTGACTTATAAAAGCATCCCCAAGGATTAATATTAGCCTTCTATATAATTTATTTTTAAAAATATATTTAGATAATCTATTAATTAATTTCTTAGTGATCATTTTAAAATGTTTTTTATTTAAATGAAGTTGCAATATTTTTATCAAAATACAATGCAATCATAAAGCAAAATAAAACTGGCAAATAAACATAGTTTTTATTAAACAAGGCTGTTAATGCGATAGTTAAAGTAAAAATAGAGTATAAAGTTGATATTTTTGAGTGACTAATACCGGCTTGATTTAGTCTCTGATAAAGATGTAATTTGTGCGGTAAAAAAATATTATGCCCCATAGAAAACCTTCTTATAACGCAAATAAATGCATCCACTAAGAGTGGAAATCCTATTAAAAAAACTAGAAAAGAGTCATTTATTGAATTAGTTTTAACTAATATACCAAAAAATACAGCTCCTAAGAATGTACTGCCTACATCGCCCATAAAAACTTTGGCAGGTTGCCAATTATAAAAAATGAAGCCCATCAGAGGTCCTATCATCAGCAAAATAGAGTTTTCAACGATAAGTGCTGAAGATATTAAAATAATAATAAAATTGGAAACTAAGAAGCCATCAAGACCATCCATAAAATTGATAAAGTTTATAATTGCAGTTCCTATAAATAGAAAAATAATAAAAATAATAAAACATTCAAAATTAGAAAATAAATTTGAGAAATAATAAAATAAATTAGTCTTTGTAAAAATGAAACCTACTGTTAGCAGCTGCGAAACATACCTATAAATTGCAGGCAATCCAATAAAGTCATCAACAAATCCTATAACTGCTAAAGGCAAACAATATAAGGGTATCCAAAATCTAAATAATGTAGAAGTAATGCAAATAACTAAAACAAAAGCAATTCCTCCCCCTGATGGAACAGGTTTAGAATGCGAACTTCTTTCATTTGGTTTATCAAGAAAATTAATAGAAAGTATAGGTATTATTTTAGATAACAATATAAATGTAATTATTCCTGATAAAAAACTTACGAGAAATAGTTTCAAGGATCTAAAAAATTTATAAATTTGTAAAATTACAATTTAATGAACTTCCATGCTTATAATTTTTTAATCAATTATTTAAAAAATCACTTTCTTTTGCAGGGAAATTCATATCATTCATATCTAAAATATCACTTGATTTAGTGAATCCTGAAAGATTCCCATTAAGTCTTAAAAGTGATTCATATAACTTTGGAGATATCATTATCAAAGGGGAAAATAATAAATAAAAAAATCTATTTGGTACTTTAATAATAAAACAACTTCCAATTCCTTTATTTTTTAAAGATCTGTTCTTAAGGATAGAAAGCATATCATAAAAGGTAAATTCTTTATCTCCCCCTAATGTGATTTTTTTTAAATTACCTTCGATTGGGTGTAATCTATTGGATAATTCTTCTAATTTTTTTATTATTACAGCTGCGAGTTGATAAGCATGAATTGGTTGTCTAAAACCAGTTTCAGAGGGTATTAATAAAAATGGCAAGAAATTAAGGTAAGTTAATATTAAATTAATATTTTTATCTTTAAATTTACCAACATTCCCATAAATCATGGTCGGTTCTAAAATATATATAGTTTTTTTTAAAGATTCTGATAATTTAGATAAAATTATTTCAGAGAGTTTTAGTTTTGAATAAAGCTTTTTATCAAAAGTATTATAAGAATATTTTTTTGTATAGATTGAGGATGATGAACATGCAATTACACCACATAAATTAGCAAGTTCATGTCTTTTATTTATAAAAATAACTTCTAAAAATTTTGATAATTTCCATATAGGGGAGAAAGAAACTATAAGAAATTCCTCTTGATGGTCAAAAGAAAAAGATCCAGGGAATTCAAGATCAATAAAATTATATTTCTTATTAGACCTCGAAAAAGGTATTAACCTAAAGTTAGAAAATTTCTTTTGACAAAGATTAATAAATGCTTGTCCAGTTGTAGTTGTAGCCCCAAATAAATAAATAATCATTTTTTTAAAACACTAATTAATCGTTTTAAATATCTTAATGAAAGTGGAATGAAGGCTAGTACATTAAATCTTTCATAATAAGCAACAAGTACTTCAATAAATCTTTTTCTGCTATATAAGGAGCTATAACCTCCTAAACCAATATTAACTATATCGCAATCTAATAAAGGAATGTTAATTCCTTTAAGAAGACTAGTATTTAGGAAGAAATTAAGATCTGAAGCAATTTTAAATTTAGTATTAAATATTTTTATAGCTTTAATAGAATTAGGACTGAATATTGTTCCTTGATGAGGAGGCGAAGATCCTAAAAACATATATAGAGAAAATAAACCTGAGCCAATAACAATATTTTTTTTGTTAATAAAAATTGATCTTCTTCCTAGTTTTAAACTTTTAAGATCAATATATCTTGCTCTTCCGATAAGTATGTAGGGATTTTTATCTTTATAAAATGTAATTTCTTTGACTAAATTATTCAAAGTATCTTTATTTGGAGCGAAATCATCGGATCCCCAAAATAAAATCCATTCATCTTTACTTGCATATTGTAATCCCTGATTCATTGCTCCATAAATTCCAGGATTATCAAACTTATTTTGTACTTCCAATGAAAATCTTGAATCATCATTCGACAATTCTTTCAAAAAATTAATATGGTTTTTATTATTGCTTGCATCAACAAAAACCACTCTCCAATTTTTATATTTCTGATTAATCAAAGAGTTAACTAATTTATTTAAAATTTTATATGTATTTAAAGTTGGTACTATTATTAATATTTTTGGATTTGACATTGATTTAATAAAAGTTTTTTATATTAAAATTAATTTTTTTGAAATAAGAATTTAAGCATTAAATATTATTTTTCAATATAAACTCCGAAGTTTTCATATATTATTTTTGAATAATTTTTTTTTGATCTCTTTAATTTGTTATAGACTAAAAAATATTTTAAATCAACTACTAATCTATATAAAAAACCTTGAAAAAAATGGAAAACAAAACCTCGAAATCCATCTAAAAAACCCAATCTAAAAAAATATCTATAAATAAAGTAAAAAATTGCTCTTATGAAGAGTGGGAACTTATAATAAAAATCTTTTTTACTGTTAAATTCATTTGATTTCTTAATTTTATTTTTTTTTAGAAATTTAAAATCTAAATCAAGCATTTCAATAGCTTCTTTACTTGAATAACTATTATGTTTTTTTAACCACCATGAAAATGATTTTAAATTATGATCAATAAGTTCATTTTTAAGTGATACACACTTTCCTTTAATTACAAACTTTTCATCCATCAATCTATTTTCACAAAATCCAGATCCATATTTGAAAAGTCTTATTATCTCTGATGGGAAAACCCCTCCATATTTAATTAAATGGCCTTGAAATTTTATTCTTCTTGGTATATAAATCCCATTATATTTTTCATTTAATATAGGTAATTTTTCTTTTATTTCTGCAATAAGTTCATCTGAAAGAATTTCATCTGCATCTATTCTTAAAACCCATTCTGTATCACTATCAATTTTGGAAAGTGCCCAATTAATTTGTTCTGCATGATTATCAAACTGCCTATAAAGAAGTTTTACAGATTCTTTTCTTGCTATTTCTGTAGTTTTGTCAGTAGAAAAACTATCTATTACATATATATATTTAGTAAGTTTCTTCAAGTTCTTAATACATCTTGAAAGATGAATCTCTTCATTAAAAGTTAAGATAAATGCTGTAAGTTGTATCATCTAATATTTTTGATTTAATTCCCTTTTCTTCAAAACTCGAATTGGATTACCCGCACAGACAAGCCATTCAGATACATTTGAAATAACTACTGATCTTGCACCAATTATTGAACCTTCTCCAACAGTGCAACCCGGGCCAATAAATGCTTCTGTACATATCCAAACATTATCTTTTAATTCTATACTTTTTTTCTGCAGAGGAAGATTAGGGCTCTCATATTTATGAGTACCAGTACATAAATGTGCTTTATGAGATATTGTTACCGAATTTCCAATATTCACAAACCCAATATTATAAATTAGTGCCCATTCTCCAATAGAAGAATAATCACCAATTGATAAATTCCAAGGCATATATATAATTGCAGATGGATAAATATGAACTTGCTTCCCAATCTTCGCGCCAAAAAGCCTTAATAAAAAAACTCTCCAAATGAAAAAATTTCTAGGACTAAAGTAAAAAAAAGGTCTTAATATGCTCCAACAAATTCTTAGAAAGTATTCCTTATTTGAATAAGGCTTTAATTTCCTGCATTGTGAAATATTCAACTTTTTTTTTTAATCAAAATAAAAAATTAATTTAAATCAATAATACAACATTTGATGGAATGGTATAAATTCTTCGAGATTTTATAATCTAAATAATACATTTTGGTTTATTTTCATGGCCAAGCATCCATAAATATAAGTTAATAAAAGATTCTGAAATTTCTTTCCAAGAATATTCTTTTGATAAATTTTTAGCATTTAAAGATTTCTGATTATATTCTTCTTCAGAAAGATTAATAGCATTCTTTATTGCCATTGAAATATCGTTAATTGTGGGTTCAATTACCCAACCACAATTTTTTTCTTCAATAATCGCCCAAGGAGTACCATGAGTTGTAATAACTGGCAAACCAAAAGTTAATGCTTCACTAACAACTATTCCGAAATTCTCACTAAAAGAAGGTAATACAAAGAATTTAGAATTTCTATACAAGTTAATCAATTCATCTCCAGACACAGCTCCTAATAATAAAACTTTCTCCTCTAAGGAATTTTCAAAAATAATTTTTTTTAGTTTGTTTCGATAATTATTATCTGAGTAACCAGCAATAATTAATCTCCAATCTTTTTTGGTAAGCAAAGTATTCTTTACAGCAAAGATTAAATTTTCTAAACCTTTAACAGGATGTATCCTTCCCACAAAAAGTAAATTTTTAACACTGGTATTTTTTATGCCCAAAGAATTCAATGAAAACTCTCCAAAAAGCTCTCTATTTGTTGGTTCTAAAGATCCATTTGGAATAATAGCTATTGGTACTTTAATTTTTTTTCTTAAAAAATTATCTGCCTCCTTTTCTGAGCAAGCATGTAATACATCTGCATTATTTAAATTATTTTTCTCATATAAATTCCAAACTAAATTCTTTTTTAATTTTTTTTGATTAAAAGACCATCTATCAAGGGTTCCATGAGGACTTATCAATAATTTTAATCTTTTTTTTCTTGCAAAAGAACAAATAGTATTATTTGAAGGCAACCAAATACCATGGTCATGTACAACTGTTTCAGGATATTGAAAATCTATATTTTCTAAAATCTTTGCTAATTGATTCTCAATAATAAAATTTCTAAAACTTATCTTTAATTCTGGTTTATATTGTAAAAATAAGTGCGACAAATTTTGGTAAATGGTGTCAATATTAGAGAGATTTTTAGAAATTAGTCTTAAGTCAATACCCTTATATGTTAGGTGTGAAGCTAGAGAAATAAATGCTTTAGAAGGTCCTCCTGAAGCGCTATAAAGATCATTAATACTTAATAATAGTTTAAAGTGTTTTTCCAATTAAATTCAATCTATATTTATATTTAATTATGATATTTATATTTTTGCAAAAATTTGTCATTGTTATTACTAGCTATAATAGCAGATATCACCATAAATAATGCTAAAGAAGATGGACTTGGAGAAAATAAGGTTGCCGATTCTTTAAAAAGAAAAAGAGAAATATATGAATATGCGATTATTATTTTAAAAATTCCTCCTTTTAAAGAATTTCTTAAATTTAAAGTAAAAGAAATAGTTAATAAGAAACTTGTTAAAAAGTAACTTAACTTACCTCCTATAAAATGTATATTCATTATTCCTGATTCTTGGAAAGTAGGATAATTATCTGGATTTAGTGCCCACTTAATATATAAGCTTATATTCTTGTAAATTCTCATAAATATGTCAGCTGGAGTTACGGGCAGGTGAATCTGATTTATTAAATAATAAAAAGTTAGAACAAGCGCTAATGAGAGGAGTATCAATCTCAAACTAGATTTCTTTATTTTTTTAAAAATCAAAATATTTCTTGTTGAGAAAGATAATTCTTCTAAAGTATGAAAAAAAAGTGGGAATAAAAAAGCTTTTCTATTGCTAAACATTAAAAATAATATGAATAGAACCCTATCAAATATTTTATTTTTTAAGAATGAAAAAGAAATATATTCTTTTTCATATGAAAAAAAATTCAAATATAAAATGTATGCCGTTAAGAATTGAGAGCAATACATACTTGAGGGAAATAAACCAGTTAAACCAATCCCTCCAAACAATCCTAAAACCCTAATATTCTCTACTCCCATGGACATATTAGAATATATTGTTGGAGGATCTATTAAGAAAAATATAGCTGGTATCGAGAAGAAAACTAGATATTTAAAAGAAGCAAATATTTGCTTATTAAAGGGTAATAACCCAAATAATGAAAGATAAAATATAGTTAGATTTAAACTTCTTAGGAATATATAAGCAATATTGTTATTTGAAGGATTATTAAAATAATAAAAACCAAAATTTAATACTGTAAAGAAAAGAAATAAAAATATAGAAATCTGTCTATTCAAAAAAACAGATTTTTTCGAAGTGAAAATATAAATAATAAATGGAATAATAAATAGATTAAATATTAAAGTCAAACCTACGTATTTTGTAATTGAAAATATCAGTAAAA